>ERZ1645192.969-NODE-969-length-24152-cov-7.265095_pt1 | contig 24152 bp, 21 predicted proteins | sample MGYA00575354_ERZ1645192 | MGnify/ENA primary metagenome ERZ1645192 (study PRJEB40844, sample SAMN11349763) | freshwater sediment metagenome | isolation source: river sediment | host: Sediment | place: India: Faizupur Khadar , New Delhi | collected 2017-02-21 ... | reverse complement strand
GCATCTGTGCCGCGGTCTGGCATATTTCATCAAAGGTTACAAAGACTTCGTGCCGTGCCGCTTCCAGATAGCGGTTGGGGCTTTGCAGTGCTTCATTCTTCTTTTCATACGGCGGGTTGACTGTGACCACGTCAAATACACCGTCTGTCAGTTTTCGCGCCTGCTTTACATCGCCCTGAATGATGGATACCTTGCCGGACAGGCCGTTTAAGGCGACCGACCGTGTGCCCATGTCCGCCACGTATTTCATCAGCTCGATGCCGATAATCTGTCTGGCCTTTTCCCGTCCGCTTAAGAGGATGGGCACAATGCCGGTCCCTGTGCAGAGATCCAGCACACGGTCGCCGCGCTTTAGGGTGACATAATCCGCCAGCAGTACCGCGTCCATGCCAAAGCAGAAGCACGTCTTATTCTGGATGATTTTAAGTCCTTTATATTGCAGATCCTCAATGGTCTCTTTTTCTTTGTTCGGCATCACAGCTCTAAATCACCCAATAATCATAGTCGGACAAAATGCGCTTGACCACCGCCCAAACGTCTGCCGGAACACGCTTGTCGTCCAGCACGGTTTCAAACACCGGCGTGTCCGCCATCCGGAACAGAAATCCGCCGTTGGGCTGGATATAAAATCCCTGATTCGCGCTGTCGGTGAAGTCCGCTTCGCTCCAGTACAGCGTCAGCTTATCCTTATACGGTCTGCCGTTATGCGGGCAGAACAGCGTACAGTTGCCGCATTCGTTGCACATGCCGTCGATATGCACGATCTGCTCGGTGCCGTCGGCCAGCTTCACCATCTGGTTGGCGCGGTTGGGGCAGACGTCCACGCAGAGCCGGCAGGCTTCGTCGCAGCCAAAGCATCGGCGGCCCTGCTCTTCGGGTTTTTCTGATGTATTCAGGATGCCGCGAACCGCTTCCTTTTCGGCCGCATCCGCGCAGGCAAAGGTTTTAAAGTCGTTTTTTAGTCCCAGCTTTTTCAGGATATCCTTGGCCGCCGCCTTGCCGTCGGCCATTGCGCCCACAATGGTGTCCGGGCCTTTTCGGCAGTCGCCGACCGCGTACACGTTCGAGATGCTGGTTTCCATGGCCGCGTTGGTCTTTGGGCCGCCCTTTTCGTCCATCTCAATCGCATTCTTCGTAAATTGCGTTTTCTCAATACGCGAGCCGGTTGCCGCAATCAGATAGTCGATATTCAGTTCCTTGGTGTCTCCTGTGCCTGCCACGCCCCGGCGTCCGTCCGCGCCCCGCTCACCCAGCCGCATCACTTCGCAGACCAGCGTTTTTCCGTCGTAGCTTTTGGGCGCCAGCAGTTCCAGCATAGTAATACCTTCGGCATTCGCCAGAGCCAATTCCTCGGCATCCGCCGGCATATAGCGTTGGGTTCGCCGATAGATGATGCTGACCGTCTCAGTGCCCCAGCGTTTGGCCGCACGCGCGCAGTCCATGGCCACATTGCCGCCGCCGATGACGCCGACGTGTTTGACCGTCTTCATGCTGTCGGGATTCGCATCATGACCCATCAAAAAGTCCAGCGCGTCCACCACATGCTCCTTGCCTTCGGCGAGCGGATTGGCACCCGGCGCATACGCGCCCGTGGCCAGCACCACATAATCATATTCTTTTTTTAAGGTCTGGATGTCGCCGTCCCAGGCCGTGTTGAACTTAAATTCGACGCCATATTTTTGCGCCAGGCGATAATCGCGGTCTACCAGCTTCTGGTCAATCCGAAACCGCGGTACCACGTGGCCCACCACACCCATCGGCACACTTTCTTTTTCGATAACCGTAGCCGAAACACCGTTGCGCCGCAAATAGCTGGCCACGGCCACGCCGCCCGGGCCCGCGCCCACGATGCCCACCTTTTTGTCTATCATAAGTTTTGCGGGTTCCAGCGCATCGATATACGCGTCCTGCGCCTTTTCAGCAATCAGTTTTTTCACCGAACGAATCTGCACCGGCGTATCATAATCCACGCGGTTGCACTTGGTCTGGCAGTGGTGGTTGCATATCTCACCCGTGATGGACGGTAGAACGTTGTCATTGACCACCACCTCAAAGGCTTTTTGGTAGTCGCCCTTTTTCGCCAGATCCAGATACACGGGAATCTGCTGGTGGATGGGGCATCCGGTTTCGCTACAGGGCGCTATATAGCAGTTTAGAAGCGGGAGCGGTGATTCATTCTTCTTGCTCTCCTTGATCTCCGCGTTAAAGCCGTAAAATGCGTCTCTAACCGCCGTTTCGGCCAGCGCCTTTAAGTTCTTCACGTCCAGACCGTTTCGGTCCTTAACGCCCTCACAAAGCGCGCTCATCTGCCGTCCACGGGCATACCCGCCGGGTTTAAGGATGGTCGTGGCCACGGTAATGGGTTTAATGCCCGCCGCGAAGATTTTGTCCACGTTCATCGCGTCCGCGCCGCCCGAATAGGAGATAGAAAGATTCCCTTTGAATTCCTCGGCCAGCAGGGCCGCCAACTGGATGGACAGCGGATAGAGCGCCTTGCCGCTCATGTACATATATTCGGCCGGCAGCAGCCCGCCCGCCTTGACGGGAAACGTGTTGGTCAGCTTTACGCCGAAGCTGACTTTATATTTCTCGGCCAGTTCCTTCAGCCGCGCTATCATGGGCACGGCATCGGCGTACTTTAAATCCTGGTCGAAGTGCGTATGGTCAAAGTCGATTTCGGTATAGCCCATGCTGTCCAGCGTCTGCCGGACGCGGTCGTACCCCAGAAGCGTCGGGTTCAGTTTGATAAACGTATCCATCTTCTTTTCTTTGATGAGATAGGACGCGATTTTTTCAATCTCCTCGGGCGGACAGCCGTGCAGGGTGGACAGCGTAATCGAGTTGGTGATACGGTTTGGAATCAGCAAGATGTCCTCGGCAGTGACGTTTTTAAAAAGCGACAGGTTCTCGAGGCACTGCGCTTTCAGCGACGGGAAAAACGTGGTGCGCGAAGCGTCCAGAATGCTCTCGATGAAAGTATCGATTTTCTCGGATGTGATGCCGTCAAAGTCATACCCCACGCTGATATTGAACATGGCCTTCCCGGCTTCGATGAGACCAAACTCACGCGCCGCGATATGTACCAGCACCCACGCCTTGGCGTATTCCTCAAACGCCTGCTGAACGGTCAGCTCGGTGGACCATTCGCAGTTGTAGCCTTCCTTCTCGGCCGAAATGCACGGGCGGCCGATGCAGTTTCGAAGCGCCTCCCCGTCCATGGTCTGAACGGTCTTTAACTCCATAAACCGAAAGCCGCCGAGAAAAGCCGCCACGATGTTTTGCGCCAGCTGGGTGTTGGGCCCGGCGGCCGCACCTAAAGGACTGGCCAGCGTTTCGTCACAGATTTTCACACCTGCAGGTTTTTGGGGACGGTAGAAATGTTCCTTGCTGACGCCGAAAACCGACGCCTTAGTCTCATATTCGCGCATCATCCATTTCAGCAGTTTCTCAAACGGAATGGGGGTCATGATTTCGCTCATCGTTATATCTTTCGCTCCTCGTCTATTTTCTTGTCGTTACTATGCCCGCTCCCAAAGCGTTTTCGCGGTCTCGCGGGATTTTGCGAGCACTTCCTTCTCGTCCGCGTTTAATATCACGCGGTCTTTATACACGAATTTTCCGTTAATCATGGTGGAAACCACCTGCTTGCCCATCATGCCGAAATGGATATGTCCATCGATATTGGTCTCGTCCAGCGGCGTCGGCGGGTCATAATCCACCACGATGAGATCGGCATACGCGTCTTTTTCCAAAGCGCCGACTTTGCCCGACATATACCGTCCGGCGATGGCCGCGTTGTTTTTAAACAGCATGGCCGGCGGTTCGGCCCAGGCCGCGCTCGGGTCGCCCGAAACATGTTTATGAATCAGTCCCGCGGCTTTCATGGATTCAATCATGTCCGCCGTATAGCCGTCTGTGCCGAGGCCCATCAAAACGCCCCGGCCGAACATCCCCAAAACATCCGCGCACCCCACGGCGTTGCCCATATTGCTCTGCGGATTATGGATGACCGCGGTGCCGGTCGCTTTTAGTATATCTTTTTCAGCATCGTCGATATGGATGCAGTGAATGGCCAGCGTTTTTGGACCCAGGATGCCCGCTTTTTCAAAGCGCTTCACCACCGGCATCTCGTACTTTAAAAAGCTGTCGGCTACGTCGCCCCTGCCTTCGGCCACATGCACATGAAAACCGATTTCGGCGCCGCCCGCGTCCACGCACTGCTTTAATGTCTCTTCGCTCAAAGTGAATGACGCATGCAGGCCGAACAGCGCGCCCACCATGTCATCACGGGTTTTTGCATATTCATAAAAATCGATATTCTCTTTAATTCCGGCGCGCATCTTGTCCTCGCCGTCGCGGTCGGAAACCTCGTAGGCCAGATTGGTGCGCACGCCCAGCTTTTCGGCAACTTTCGCAATCTCCATCAAGCTGCCCTCAATGTGCCCGGCCGACGCATGATGGTCAAACACGGTGGTGACGCCGTTCTTGATGCCGTCTATGTAGGTGGTCAGCGCCGAATATTTAATCGCCTCCAAACCCAAAGCGCGGTCCAGCCGCCACCAGAGATTTTCGAGAATTTCGTCAAAATTCTTGGAAACCTTGGCGTTCTTCAGGCTCATCCCCCGCGCCAGCGCCGAATAGATGTGCTGGTGCATATTGATGAACCCCGGCATAATCAACTTGCCGTCCACATCCACCCATTCTGCGTGGGGATATTTCTTGCGCATCGCTTTGGTTTCCCCCACTTCCACAATTCGGCTGCCTTCCACCGCTACGCATCCGTCCGAAAAGTAAGGGTGGCTGTCGCTTCGCGTTATCGTTCTTCCGCCGCCAATCAGTATCATGTCTTTCTCCTATTCTATCCTCGTTCCCGTTTTCCCTTCCAGGGCTTCTTTCACCTTGTTTAAGTGTGTAATCAAAGCGGTCTTGCCCGGGTTGTTTTCCACAAACTCGGCGGCCGCCAGCACTTTCGGCTCCATCGAACCCTTGCCAAACTGCCCCTGCCCGGCATAGGCTCTGGCCTCGGCCGCTGTCAGATGATCCAGCCATTTCATATCCGGCTGGTTGAAGTTGATGGCCACTTTTTCCACCGCGGTTAAGATGATGAACGCATCCACCTTCAACGCGGTCGCCAGTTTGGCGCTGGCGTAATCCTTATCCACCACGGCTTCGACGCCTTTTAAATGGTTGCCCACGCGGATGACGGGGATTCCGCCGCCGCCGCACGCGATGACCATCTCGCCGCCGTCCAGCAGACATTCAATGGTGGATGTCTCAATCACTCTTTTGGGCAGAGGGCTGGGCACCACCTTGCGCCATCCGCGGCCCGCGTCCTCCATCATGCTGATGCCCTTCACCATCATGGCCTGCGCCTGCTCTTTGGTGTAAAAAGGCCCAATCGGCTTGGTGGGGTTGGCAAATGCCGGGTCCTCGGGATCCACCTCCACCTGCGTGATGATGGTGGAGACGTGCTTTTCCACGCCCGCGTTAATCAGCTCCTCCCGAATCGCGTTCTGCAGGTCATAGCCGATATAGCCTTGCGTCAGACTGACGCAGACGCTCATCGGGAAATGTTCCAGCCCGTGGCTCTGCTGATACGATTCAAACGCGTCGCTCATCAGCCCCACCTGCGGTCCGTTGCCGTGGGTGATGACCATCTCATAGCCGTCTTTGACGAGGCCGACGATGGCTTTCCCTGTGGCGTGCACGGCCGCCATCTGTTCGGGCAGTGTGCTGCCCAGAGCGTTTCCGCCTAAGGCCAGTAATATTCTTTTCCTCATAGGTTCTCCTGTTTATTATAACAAATAAAGAGCGCCACTATCGAAAAAAATCAATAGTGGCTGTTTTTTTGTCGTGTATTCTATTTTTCTGCTCAGCCGTTAAAGCGCGGAGTGCCTTGTTTTAAGAGCTTCTCCAGCGTTTTGCCCGGGTCTTCCACCTTGGAAAGCAGCATCATCGCCGCAATGATATAGGGTTTGTATCCCGCCTGCTTGTAGAGCGGTTCGCGGTATCGGTCGAACACGCTTCCCGCCACCTCGCCCTGCTTGCAGGAGACACCGGTGATGTCGGCCGGCAGACAGTGCAGGTACAGCGCCTTGCCGTCTTTGGTCTTGGCCATCTTCTCTTCCGTGCATTCCCAGTCGGTGTGTTTGGCGTTTTCGGCCAGCAGCTGTTTTTCCAAAGCCTTGATGCCGTCAAAGTCGCCGTTGCCGTAGAGCTCGGTGCGCTGTTCCATGGCGGCAAAAGAAGCCCAGGACTTCGGATAGACGATATCCGCGTCCTTAAACGCTTCGTCCATATCGTAGGTCTTGGTGTAGCTGCCGCCGCTGGCCGCCGCCTGTTTTTTGGCCACTTCTTCCACATCGCCCATCAGGTCGTACCCCTTCGGGTGCGCCAGCGTCACATCCATGCCAAAGCGGGTCATGAGACCGATGACGCCCTGCGGCACCGAAAGCGGTTTGCCGTAGGAGGGCGAGTAGGCCCAGGTCATGGCCACCTTTTTGCCTTTCAGGTTTTCCACGCCGCCGAAGGTGTTGATGACGTGCAGCATATCACTCATCACCTGTGTGGGGTGGTCGATATCGCACTGCAGGTTGACCAGCGTAGGCCGCTGTTCCAAAACGCCGTCCTCATAGCCCTCCTTCACGTAATTGGCCACGTTTCGCATATATGTGTTGCCCTTGCCGATATACATATCGTCCCGAATACCGATGACGTCGGCCATGAAGGAGATCATGTTGGCGGTTTCGCGGACGGTTTCGCCGTGCGCAATCTGGCTTTTGCCTTCGTCCAGATCCTGAACTTCCAGCCCCAAAAGGTTGGCCGCCGAGGCGAACGAGAAACGCGTGCGGGTGGAGTTATCACGGAACAGCGAGATAGCAAGTCCGCTGTCGAATATTTTGGTTGAGATATTCTTTTCGCGAAGCGCCCGCAGGCCTTCGGCCACAGCAAAGGTGGCGGCAATCTCATCATCGGTTTTTTCCCATGTCAGGAAAAAATCGTTCATGTACATGTTTTTGGTGTCCAGCTTTTTAATCTGTTCAATCAGTTGCTTAATATCGCTCATAAATTTCCCCTTTAAAATTTATACCAAGTCTTTATAGCAGGCCGGCATGGCCGCGTAAACCGCCGCGCATTTCACCAGATCGGCCTTCCAGGTCTTTTCGTTGGGCGCGTGCGCCTGCGCTTCTTTGCCCGGGCCAAACCCGATACACGGAATGCCCTCGCGTCCCATGATGGAGACGCCGTTGGTCGAGAATGTCCACTTATCCACCACCGGTGTGCCGTACATACCCGCGTAGGCTTTCACCATGGCCTGGGTGGGTTCGGCATCCGCCGGAATGACCCATGTGGGAAAGTAGCACTCGGTCGGGTACACCAGGTTGGTGTAGCTTGGACGGTCGTACTGATACATGCTGACGCGCGCGCTATATTTCTTAACGGTCGGCAGCGCTTCAATCTCGGCAATCGCCGATTTGTAGGTTTCTCCGTCGGTCAGTCTTCTGTCAATCGAGATGGCGCAGCTGTCGGCCACCGCACAGCGGGAAGGCGACGTAAAGAAAATTTCGCTGACCGCCAGCGTGCCTTTGCCGAGGAAGTCGTTGTCCATCAGTTTGTCGTTCAGGGCGCGCACTTCCTGCAAAATGTCCGCCATCTTGTAGATGGCGTTGTCGCCGCGTTCGGGCGCCGAGCCGTGGCAGGAAATGCCGTCCACGTCCACACGAATCTCCATACGTCCGCGCTGGCCGCGATAGATGTTGCCGTCGGTCGGTTCGGTGATGACCACAAATTCCGGCCGGATTTTTTCTTCTTTGATGAGGTACTGCCAGCAAAGGCCGTCGCAGTCCTCTTCCTGCACCGTTCCGGTGACTAACACCTTGTATCCCGAAAGCAGGTTTAAATCCTTCATGATTTTGGCACCGTACACCGCGCTGACGATGCCGCCCAGCTGATCGCTGGCGCCGCGTCCGCCAATTTCGGTGTCGGTCTCATAGCCTTCGTACGGGTCGAATGACCAGTTGTCGCGGTTGCCGATGCCCACGGTGTCGATATGCGCGTCGTACGCGATGATCTTGTCGCCATCGCCCATATAGCCCTGAATGTTGCCCATCGGATCCACGCGCACCGCGTCAAACCCCAGGGTTTCCATCTCTTTTTTGATGCGCTCAATCACCCGCTTTTCGCCGCAGGATTCGCCGGGAATCCGAATCAAATCCCGAAGAAACGCGGTCATATTGGGCTCAAAAGCGCCTGCTCTTTCTTTAATTGCGTTAAAATCCACGTGTTTGTCCTCTCTTCATCTATCAGAATGAATATCATTTTTTTGTTGTTTTCAATTGCACCGCTATTATATCATGGGTTTTGCTTCGTTTTCATCTCATTTTAATATTATAAAGCATTCACCTGTTTTTTCTTTTGTAAATTAATTAGTCTTGCGCCTTCTTGACACTCCTGTCTTAAAAAAAGTACAATTGGTTAGCAAAGTACCAAAACGGTTAATGATACTTAAAATATGATATGTTAATGATACAGGGAGGCTTAAAAAAGCGTATGGCATCAAAATTTAATCTGATCGATCTATCCATCGACAAGGCGGGTTTAAAAAACTCGGTTCAGCGGGCCAAAGAAAAAGGCATTATCATGCCCACCTTCGCCGAGATGAAGAACCCCGATTCCATAAAGCCATCCATCAAGGATGAACTGAAAACCAAAGATTTGTGGAGCATTGACCCCCGAAACCTTTTCCGCATCACCTGGCACAACGAGGCCAAGGAGAGCGGCGGCGGATTCGGCGATGTCAACTACATCGAAATTCCGTCTTCCATGAGCGGCGTCGATGCGCGGATCATCGCGATTTCGGGCAAATGGTTTCCCACTGGCGCGCATAAAGTGGGCGCGGCGTACGGCTGTCTGGCCCCGCGTCTGGTCACTGGTCAGTTCGACCCCAGCCGTCAGAAGGCTGTTTGGCCCAGCACGGGCAACTATTGCCGCGGCGGCGCGTACGACTCGGCCGTTTTGGGATGCGATTCCATCGCGATTTTGCCCGAAGGCATGAGCAGTGAGCGCTTTGAATGGCTTTCCAAGGTGGCGGGCGAAACCATCAAAACCCCGGGCACCGAAAGCAACGTCAAAGAGATTTTCGACAAATGCTGGGAGCTTAGAAACAGCGGTCAGGATTTGATGATCTTCAACCAGTTTGAAGAGTTCGGCAACTATCTGTGGCACTACGACGTCACCGGACACGCGATTGAGAGCGTGCTTAAAAAAGTGATGGGCGAAAACGACCAGTACAGCGGCCTCATCTCCTCCACCGGTTCGGGCGGCACCATCGCCGCCGGCGATTACCTAAAGAAGGTTTTCCCGAAATCCAAAATCGTGGCTTCCGAAGCCCTGCAGTGCCCCACCATCTATATGAACGGTTTCGGCGCGCACCGTATCGAAGGCATCGGCGACAAGCATATCCCGTGGATTCACAACGTGAAGAACACCGACGTGGCCGTGGCCGTGGATGATGAAGCGGCTATGCAGTTCATCCGTCTGGCCAATGAGCCGGAGGGCGTTAAACTGCTTAAACAAAAGGGCATTTCGGACGACCTCGCTTCCAAGTTAAACTGGATCGGTATTTCGGGCGCGGCCAACATCATTTCGGCCATCAAATACGCCAAGTATTTCGAGCTGAAATCCACCGATGTGGTCGTCACCATCCTAACCGACAGTATGGCGATGTACGAAAGCCGTATCCGCGAACTGAACGAAGAGGAAGGCCCCTTTACAGCCACCGCGGCGGCCAAAGCCAACGCGCGGTATCTGGACGGTCTATCCATCGACTACATTAAAGAGCTGAACTACTACGACCGCAAGGCGGTGCACAACTTGAAGTACTACACCTGGGTGGAACAGCAGGGCAAAACCTACGAGGAGATCCTGGCGCAATGGGAAGACGATTCCTACTGGACCGATATACCGAAACATGTGGATGAACTGGATGCGCTCATCAAAGAGTTCAACCGTCTGGTCGAAGCGTAAAAAGACAACCGAGGCCAAAAAGTGAAAAAAGATTTAATTCAATTTATCGATAACCCGTACAAAACCGAAAGCGCGAATGCGCTTTTGGCTTTGTTTACGAAAGAAGCGCGCGAAAACACGCGGGCAATTCACAAGCACTTCAACGTGGCCCCCACCCCGCTGGTCAAGCTCTCCGCTTTGGCCAAAGACTTGGGCGTCGCCGCTTTTTATGTGAAGGACGAATCCCGCCGAGGCACCTTAAACGCGTTTAAGCTCTTGGGTGGTTCGCACGCCGTCACACAGATTTTGTGCAAGATGACCGGCCTTTCGCCCGACGACTACTTCTCGGGCACGCCGGAAACCAAGGCCAAAATCGCCGCGCTGGGCGAACTGACCTTTGCCGCGGCCTCGGACGGCAACCACGGGCGCAGCGTGGCCTACGCCGCGCAGTTTGTGGGCCAGAAGGCGATCATCTATATGCCCAAGGGCACAGCCGAGGACCGCATCAAAAACATTGAAGCGCTGGGCGCGAAAGTGAAAGTCACCGAAGGCAACTACGACGACTGCGCACGCATGATTACTCTGGACAGCGAGAAATACGGCTGGGTGATGGTGCCCGACACGGCCAGCGAAGGCGACCCGCAGATTGCGCGGTGGGTGATGCAGGGCTATCTCACCATGGCGTCCGAGATCATTGAGCAGATCGACGCGCCGCCGACCCATGTGTTTTTGCAGGCCGGCGTGGGTTCCATGGCTTCCACCATGCTGACCGCGCTGAAGCTGGAATACGCAGGTACACTGCCCAAGTTCTACATCATGGAGCCGCATCAGGCCGACTGCTTTTTCCGCTCGGGACAGAAGGGCGAGGCGGTCAGCGTGGAAGGCGACCTAGACAGTATCATGGCCGGTCTTTCCTGCGGCGTGCCCAGTCCGGACGCATGGAGCCTCATCAAGGATTACGCGGACGGCTTTTTCTCCATCGACGATATCCTCTCGGCCAATGGCATGCGCATTCTGGCCGGTCCCCTCGGCGGCGACGCCAAGGTGGTTTCGGGCGAATCGGGCGCAGTGGGCACCGGGCTTGTCGATTACATCCTAAAGCAGGATGAATCCACAAAAACCGCTTTAGGGCTTGACGAAAACAGCAGAATCTTGGTAATATCCACAGAGGGCGACACCGATCGGAAAAACTACCGCGATGTCGTTTGGTACGGCCGATACAGCCAGTACTAAATACGCCTAAAGGGGATTAAGTTTCCGTGATGAATGATTTTTTGGCGAAAAACTATTTAGCCGACGAATACTATGCGCTGGATAAAATCAGCGATGCTTTTTTAAGTGAGATGGAACGCGGGCTTTCGGGCCATGCGGCTTCATCTCTTTTAATGCTCCCGTCTTTTGCGCTGGTGGACAGCGACATCCGCTTAAACCAGAAAATCGCGGTCATCGACGCGGGCGGCACCAACCTGCGTTTCGGATGCGTCTGGTTCGATGGCAACGGCGAATACCATATTGAGGGCTTTAAAAAGCAGGCCATGCTGGGCACCGAAAAGGCCCTCACCAAGGACGAATTTTTCTCCGGGATGGCCGAGCTGGTTTTACCTTATCTGTCCGAAACCAACCTCATCGTCATCTCCTTTGCCTACCCCACCACCATCACCGAGAGCATGGACGGCCAGATTATCAAGCTGGTCAAAGAACTGAAGGTTTCGGGTGTGGACGGCGCGCTGATCGGCGTGGAGCTGACTAAACAGCTTGAAATTTTGGGGAAATCCGACGTGCGCGTCATGGTGACCAACGACACCACGGCCACCGCCTTTGCGGGCAAGGCCCAAACCATAAACCAGAACTACCAGAGCCATATCGGCGTCATCGTGGGCACAGGCATGAACACCTGCTATCCCGAAAAGTTCGACGCCATCCAGAAACTGCCCGATCATGTCGGCAGTGCACGCATGATGATTAACACCGAATCGGGCGGATTTGACAAAATCCTGCGTTCGGATATCGACAAGGCTTTCGACGCCTCCACAGCCGACGAGGGCTACCACGTGCTGGAGAAGATGGTCAGCGGCGGCTATATCGGCGGGCTTTGCGACGCCTACATCAAGGTCGCGGCCAAAGAAGAGCTTTTCAGCGCGAAAGCCTGCGAATCGCTCTTAAGTGTCACCTTAAACGCCATCGACATCAGCGAGTTTATCACGCATGAAAAAGACGCCAAGCTCTGCAAGCTCTTAACCGAGCGCGCGGATATCGACGATATGCACCTGCTGTTGGCGCGCATCATCCGGCGGGCGGCCAATCTGGCGGCGCTTCAGATCTACGCGCTGTCTATGAAATGCAGCGTGCCGGGCGACAACGTCTGCGTCACCGTGGAAGGCACCACCTTCTACAAGCTGCCGGGCATGCAGGAACAGACCAAGGCGTTTTTAGACCTCTACATGGCCAAAGCCGGGCTGAAATACACGATTTTGAGTGTGGACGATGCTGTCATGAAGGGCAGTGCGGCTATCGGACTGCAGCAGTAATTTTTTTGGCAATACTTCGAGGCGGTTTAATCCGCTTCTTTTTTTTGCCCAACCGTGGTATATTATAGCGTAAACCATAAATGAGGAGAAATCGATGTTTATCGCGAAAGATTTAACCGATTATCAGGTGTTGGATACCGGCGACGGGATGAAGCTGGAAAACTGGAACGGCGTTCTGCTGTCGCGCCCCGATCCGCAGGTCATCTGGCCCAAAACCAGCCCCAACCTGTGGCAGAAGGCCGACGCGGTGTACCACCGTTCGGAAACCGGCGGCGGGGACTGGGAAACCTTCAATAAGAGCATTCCCGAGCGCTGGACGTTTAACTATAAGGGGCTTAAGATGGTTGTGCGCCCCACCGGATTTAAGCACACAGGCATCTTCCCCGAACAGGCCGCCAACTGGGACTGGATCCGTGAGAAAATCAAAGAGAGCGGCAAGCATGAGCCCAAAGTGCTGAATCTGTTCGGCTACACGGGCGGAGCTTCTTTGGCCGCGCTCAGCGCGGGCGCCAGCGTGGTGCACGTGGACGCCGCAAAAAGCATGATCGACTGGTTTAAGGAAAACCTTGCGCTTTCCAATCTGGATAGAAAACCCGTGCGCTATATCGTGGACGACTGTCTAAAATTCGTCCAGCGCGAACAGCGGCGCGGCAGTACCTACGACGCCATCATCATGGACCCGCCTTCCTATGGACGCGGCAAAAACGGCGAAGTCTGGAAGATGGATAAAGACATCTATAACCTCATCGTGGAATGCACCAAACTGCTTTCCAGAGACCCGATTTTCTTCCTCATCAACTCCTACACCACCGGCCTTTCTCACGTGGTGATGGACAATATGCTGTTAAAAACCGTGGCTGCCAAATACAAGGGCAAAGTCAAAGGCGATGTTCTGGTTTTGCCTGTGGAAAACTCCAAAACCTATCTGCCCTGCGGAACGGCCAGCCGATGGGAACGGTAGATTTCCCCATCCTCTATGAGGACAACCACATCATCGTAACCGTCAAGCCCGCAGGAGTCTTGAGCCAGGCCGACGGCACGGACGCGCCGGATATGCTGACCATGCTTAAAGCCTATATCAAGGAGAAATACGAAAAGCCCGGCGAGGTTTTCTTAGGTCTGGTGCATCGGCTGGACCGTCCGACCGCGGGGGTCATGGTTTTTGCCCGCACCAGCAAGTCCGCCACGCGGCTTTCCGAGAGCATTAAAAAAGGCCGGTTTGACAAGACCTATTTTTGCGTTATTCAGGGCGTTTTGCCCGGCCTTCAGGGGAGCATGACCGATTGGCTTGTCAAAGACGAAGCCGAGGTTAAATCCTCGGTTGCCCAAGAGAACACGCCCGGCGCCAAAAAAGCCGCGCTGTCCTACCGCGTCATAAGCGAAGCGAACGGGTTCAGCCTCGTCGAAGTGAAGCTGCTGACCGGAAGGCACCACCAGATTCGCGTGCAGTTTGCGCATCGCGGATATCCTTTAGTCGGCGACCACAAATACGGCAACGCCACTGGCAAGACCGACCTTGCGCTCTTCGCCGCGTCGCTTTCCTTCCCGCACCCCACAACCAAAGAGACGCTGGTTTTCACCGCGCCTCTGCCGAATTTCTATCCGTTTAATCTGTTCTAGCTTTCGGTATCCACCGAGATAATCTTGGCGCCTTTGATGGTTTTAAGACCCTTCACGGCGGCGTCAAACGATGTGTTTGGCGTGGATGAAACGATAGTGAGCGCCGTCGTACCGTCGTCCGATTCTTCCATCTCAATGTTCTTAATCTTCATGCCGTTGGCGGCCAAAACGTTCAGCACTTCCACCAGCTTTTCTTTCGAGCCGTCAATCTCAAGAACGGTGAGCGCGATGTTCCTTTTCTTAAACAGCCGATCCTCTAAACCTTTTAAGGTCCACATCACCAGGACTGCCAACGCCGTGCCGATGCCCGTTGCGGTGTAAAACCCCGCGCCGGCTGTGATGCCAAGGCAGGCCACCACCCAGAGTCCGGCCGCCGTGGTGAGCCCGCGGACGCGAATGCCGTCCTTGATGATGCTGCCCGCGCCGAGAAAGCCGATGCCGCTGATGACATACGCCGCCATACGCGCGACATCCGTGCTGGATCCGCCGAATTTATCCCAGAGGTATTCGTTGGTCACCATGGCCAGACCCGCGCCCAAAGACACCAAAGCGTGCGTCCGAAGCCCCGCCGAATTGCCTTTTTTGTATTCTCTCTGCATGCCGATGGCGGCGCCCGCCACCAGCGCTACGATAAGCCGTAAAGCCATATCCCAAACCGCGATCATGTTTTATCCTCTCCTTCTTTTGGCGTCATGTGGAAAGATATTCAAACACCGCATCGACGCTTTTTTCCTTCAGGTCAAACCAGTTGACCGCTTCGCTGATATTATAGAGAATATGCGCATCCGAGTTGTCGATGACTTTAAATCCCTTGACGACGCTCATGTCCATGGGCAGACGAGGCTTGACCTCCACCGCGGTGAACGGGTATTGCCGCATTGCCGTCGCGCCTTCGGTGTGCAAAATCCCCTGATATTCACGGTTGATATGCGCCGGCACCACCAGCCCGCCGTGTTCCACGGCAAGGCCGATAATCTCCCAAATGCTGTAGGGTGTGCATGCCCCCAAGGGTTTTAGCGGCATATCCACTTCTTCATCGTCCGCGTTAAACACCAGCTGACTGCCATAGTAAGCGGCTTTGCCCGGCCCATTCGGCAATGAATCGTAGATGATATCCGAAAACGCTAGGGCATTCTCAATCCGTCGAAAATAGCACAGCAGATGCGTGCCGTTGCTGGCTGTGGCTTCAATGCCCGGCAGGAACAAAAGCCCCGCGGCTTCGGCTTCCTTTTTGGCCACCGCCATATTCCTGCCGCATACGTGATCGGCCACCGAGATGATATCCAAACCCTTCAGTTTGGCCATGTTCGCGATGTCCCGCGGCCGCATGCTGTCATCCGCGCAAGGGGAAAGCGCCGAATGGATATGTAAATCATAGTATACTTTCATGATCTATTCTTTGAGAAAGGCGGCCAGCTTGGCGCAGAACTGATAGGCTGTCAGCGGTGTGCTTAGAACCGCGATGCCTTCCTGCTTGGCTTTATCCAAAAAGTCGGTTTCGGTCAGCACGTTCTCGGCCAGAACGATGCACGCGCAGTCGATGAGCGTGGCCACCGCCACCACATTTAAATTCCGCTGGACCGTGACCCAGGCCGTTCCTTCATGTCCGTGGCTCATCACCCAGGACAAAAGGTCGCACGTATATCCGTCCTTAATCGCATTATCCAATCCCGCATCTCCGGTGAGTGCACGGGCGTCCTCGCCCAGCAGGTCTTTGACTGTCAGCATTTTCATTTCCCTTCCCTATTTGTCTTATCTTTGCTGCTTTGAATTATATCATACCGCGAATGTCCGCGCATCAAAAAAGAGCCTTCCCTTTTCACGCAAAGGCTCTTTCGCTTTTAATTTTTCACCTGCAGATATTCCGTTGCCACATAGCCGGTGATGCCGTTATACTTGATTCTCGTCCAGGACGAGTCAAAACTGATAATCGTCACGCTGGCGCCATAAGCCACCGAACCGATTTTGGTATATGAGGTGCCCGGTCCGCTTCGGATATTCAGCGAGGACGCAAGAACGATGGCTGTGCTGGCTGTGGTGGTGCTCGTGCCGCTGGTCGTCAGGGTGAAGTACTGCGTGGCCACGTAGCCGCTGATGCCGCCGTACTTAATCTTTGACCAGGTTGCGCCGTATTCGGTCACTTCGATGACACCGCCCTTCGGGATGCTGCCGATGCGCGTATAGTTCGTTCCCGGGCCGTTTCGGATGTTAAGCGATGTCGCGGTGACCGTCGCATACTGGGTCGTCGTTGTGCCCGTGCCGGAAGAACCGCCCGAGCTGGACTTCGAGTAGGTTCCGTTTTTATAATAGCAGTATCCGTCGGTCGTATCGGTAATCTTGATATACGCCGCGTAGACATAGCGCACGGTATTGCCGTAGTAGATCAGGTGCCAACTACTGGTCGTATAGGACTTCTTGATATAGACCACCGTGTTCAGCGCCAGTTTCCCAACCGACGTGTAGCTGGTTCCGGGGCCGCTTCTGACGTTCAGCGACGAACAGGTGACGTAACCCACCGCGTCGTAGAGCAAAGCGTCGTCAGCCGGTGTGGTGGTCGTTGTGGGTGTCGGGGTCGGCGATGTTGTGGCCGTCGATGTGGCGGTCGGCTGAACCGTGGCCGTCGGTTCGGGGTTTTCGGTGGATATCGGCCGCATCGTCGGTTCGGGCAGGCCCGGAGTCGGCGTCGCAGTGCCGCTGCTGGGGCTGTCCAGCACCACATAATCCACGTGCACATATCCATAAACCCCATTATAGACAATCTTATGCCAGGACGGGTCCGCGTAAGCCGTCACCACCGTGATGCGCGTATTGTTGGAAAGCTGGCCGATGATGCTGTAGATGGTTCCCGGGCCGGTTCGCACGTTCAAGAACGTGTTGCACTTAATCGTTGCGTTATAGTCGTCTTCCGCTACCGGCGCCGACGAGGCGGATGCCGTCGGGTTGGCGCTGGTTCCCGCCAGATTCCAAAGCTCGGTATTCGGGTAGTAGAACAGCAGGATTTCGTCGTATGTCCAGCCTTCTTTCGCCATGGTCTGCGCGCCGCGCTGACTCATGCCAAGGCCGTGTCCATACCGGCGGTGTACCAGATAATATCCGTCCAGTGTCGTGCCCGTCATTTTAGCCTCGGACACCGTCATCCTTAAGGACGTCTGACTGAAAATATTATATTGGCTGCTGGTGTCTTCGCATTCATTTAAATCCAGCCGCACCTGCATGGAAACATCTTCGGTCGTGGTGACGCCGTCCACCGTCTTGGGCGCGCGCACCGTGATGGTGGTAAACGCCACCCAGCAGTCCAGGCAGATCACAGTCTGATTGGGGAAAAGCTTCCGATGGTCTTCGGTCACTGTGCCGGCCGCGTTGGTTTTATACTGGCCTTTTAGGGTGTACATATCGGTCACACCCTTCAGCTGAAAATCGCTCCGGCTGGTCACGCTGTATCCGGCGGCCTGCAGAACCGGCAGCGCCAGATCTTTCAGCTGGTAAAGCGCGCCCGTGGCAAAGTCGGCTTCGTTATCGGTATATACCGGGAAGAACACCCGCTCTTCACGGCTGGATGGGTTCGCGATGTCGTAGGGGTCGGTGGTGATTCGCTGCCATGCCGCCGGTGTCCCCGATTCGTTCCAGACATGCTGGGGAATGTCCACCTGTCCACCGTTGCTGGCCGAGAAGTAGGTGGTCACAATATCGCCTTGCTGCAGCGTATAGCTGGCGTTCGCCTGATTGGTTTCATCCACATAGGCCACCACCTGGCCTTTGGTCAGGTTCACAGCCGAGAATACTCGGTCCAGTGAATCGTTCCATCCTTTATAAACCTGACTTCCGGTGGTATCCACCACATCGTATGTGGCGTAGGCACCAATGTGTTTGACGGCATAGGAACGCGCGGCAACGGCCTGTGCTTTTAAAGCCTCCAGCGGCCAGGTGTTGCTCATCTCATATCCGATTACGCCGTAGAGATAATATTCGATATTCAGGCTGTTCACCGCATGCAGATGATACGCGCCGGTGTCTTTATAGAACGCCATGTCCCCGGTATATGCCAGCGTGGACGTGTAGCGGTCGTTGTACATATACATGAGGTTAAGATCATATTTTTCAGAATCTCTTCCAACAAATGTGATGGAAGTTTTGGTGGTCAGCAGGGTGTAGTTTCCATCGGTCTCTTTTTTGTACAGCGCAATGTTGCTGCTGCCCGAAAGTGCCACACGGTAATACTGAGAACCGTCTATCGCAATGGTCGGCTCTTCGGCCACATAATAGCTGCCTACCGCTTTAAAATCATAAGTGATGGGGTCACCAATAGAGAGTTTAACACGGATGGTGGTCAGGTCCTGATCGGCGTTGGCACGGTCTATGACGAAAAAAGCCGCCATGCCGACAAAGAGCAAAATGAATATGATGGTGATGATTTTGCGCATAGAAAAACCCCTTATACCGTATAACCGCTATATGATGACTTAAATTCACATTATATTATACAATATTTTGCGGTAGAAGAGAAATACTTATTTTTACCAGAGCGTGCCGCGTCATCGCCCGTCCTCATTTTCCGATTATGCCCGTTCGTATGTCAGTTCAACCACGTTGCCGGACTTCTTGGTTTTTGTTAAGTTTAAATTCAGCGATTCATGTCCGCCCAAAAACAGCGAGATTCCGCCGCCGAGAATCACGGGCATCACGGTGATGATGTACTCATCCACCAGATTTTTTTCGATGAATTCGGAAGCCAGAACGCCGCCGCCGACCAGCCAGATGTCCTTGCCCGGTTTTTGTTTTTCCCGCAATACGCGTTCAACGATGCCATTTTTTACAAATTCGACATTCTCGTCGTCGGGCAAATCCTGACTGGTGGCCACCAATGTGCTCTTTCCGGCGTATGCCCACATATCCGGCGATAGTTCGTTGACCACCTGCAGGTATGTGTGGCTGCCCATCACGACCGTATCAATACGCGCGTCAAACGTGTCATATCCAAAGTCCACTTCGCTGAAATCATTTAAAAAATCCAACTCTCCGTATTCTCCGGCGATATAGCCGTCCAGCGACATGGCGATATATAGTACAATTTTTCGTGACATCGGTTATCTCCTCTTAGGTTTGCCAATTAAAAAAGAACCGAATACTCGGTTCTCCTTTGATTTCAATTATTCAGGGCTGATTGCTTCAACCGGGCAAGTTTCCTCGCACGAACCGCAATCAATACATTCGTCCGCATTGATTTTGTAAGTATCGCCGTCTTGCTCAATCGCGCTGACTGGGCATTCATCCGCGCAAGCGCCGCACCCAATGCATTCGTCCGAATTACTCTTATACGCCATGACTTTACCTCCAGATATTTTGTCCATGCCTATTTTATCACTTAACACCGAAAAAACAAGTATATTTTACTCATCCAGCAATTTTTTGATTTCATCATCCAATTTTTCGTCGGGCTCGTCCCGATCAAAGCGGGGTTTCCCGCGTTTAAACTTGATGTCGTCCAGCGGGAATTCTGTCAGGTCGAACGTGCCGTCGGGCAGTTCGATTTTCACCTTGACCTTTTCGGTGATGGGGTTGTTCTCCACCACAACACCGCTGGCGTCGGGCGTCTTCACATGCGTGCCGATCGGCGGCATCTTGCCCTTCATGTATTGATAGTGCTCGTGTTCATAGTTAAGACAGCACATCAGGCGTCCGCACAGCCCCGAAATTTTGGTCGGGGACAGCGACAGGTTCTGGTCTTTGGCCATCTTGATGGAAACCGGCTGGAACTCGCCCAAAAAGGCACTGCAGCAGCACTCCCGTCCGCAGGGACCGATACCGCCCAAAAACTTGGCCTGATCGCGCACACCGATCTGTCTTAGTTCAATACGCGTGCGGAAAACCGCCGCCAAATCTTTGACCAGTTCGCGGAAATCCACGCGCCCGTCGGCCGTGAAGTAGAAGATGACCTTTTTAGCGTCAAACGTATATTCCACGTCCACCAGCTTCATATCCAGATCATGCTTGGCAATCTTTTCGGCGCAGGCGGTAAACGCGCTCTTTTCCTTCTCGCGGTTGGCCAGAACGGTGTTCCAATCTTCCTCGGTGGCCTTGCGGATGATTTTCTTCAGCGGCATGACGACTTCTTTTTCGTCAACCATCTTTTCGGTCATCACCACTTCGCCGTATTCCACACCGCGCACGGTTTCCACGATGACATGATCGCCGTATTCAAAGCTATTATGATCGGGGTCGAAGGAGTAGACTTTACCAGCGTCCTTAAAACGAACCCCTATGACATTAACCATCGGTATTTCTCCTTTAATATTTCAAAAAGCATGCTCTCGCAGCTCAAGATAAAATTGACGTTATAGGCCATCCGGCCTTCATGCTCCAGTAACTTTTCAATCATATTATATATTGCGCCGGTTGTAAAGCCGTCTGCCATCCGTGTCAGCATTTCGCGCTGGTCGATGTTGGCGATGCGCGCTTCTCCGCCCGCCAGCTGAAGCTTCAGCGTGTCCATCAAGGCGAGTTTCAGTATGTCGATGATCTCACCCGTGCGTTCTTTATTTTCCTCAAAGAAGGCAACAAATGCCGAAACCGCATAGGTCTTCTGCGCCATCATCTTGAAAAACAGCGAAAAAGTCTGTTCCCGCATGGCGAAAAAATCCGAATCCTCGGCCAGAACCGCGGCTTCCTCGTAGTACCCCTGCGCCAGCGCCAAAGCCAGCTCGGCCCGGTCGGCCGAAACGCCCTCTTTCTCCAGAAGCTCCTTCGCGTGCTCCCGCGCGGCCGGCAAAAGCCGGATGTTCTCGCACCGGGAGATAACCGTGGGCAGAAGTCCGTAGTCCGACCCGGCCAGCAGCATAAATACCGTGTTTTCGGGCGGTTCCTCCAGCGGTTTGAGCAGCGCGTTTTGTGCCGCTGTGTTCATCTTGTCCGCTTCAAATATCACAACGGCTTTGTGCGCCGCTTCAAAAGGCTTTTCAGCCAAAAAGTCGCCGAGTTCACGAATCTGTCCAATCTTGATGCTCCCGTTTTCGGGGGCAATCGTATGGATATCGGCCGCTGAACCTGACAGCACTTTCTTGCACCCCGAACACACGCCGCAGGCGCTGTGTGTTTCGCAAAACAGGTTCAAAAGAAAACTCATGGCGTAGCCGGTCAGCGCCCGCGTCTTGGGACAGGTGACCAGATAAGCCGATTTCACCGCGCCGCTTTTGGCGTCGCTTACCGCCTGTTTTGCGCCTTCCAGAATCATCGCTTACAGCAGACCCTTCTCTTGAAGTATCGCCTTGGCTTTCGCAAGGACAATCTCTTTGGTTTCAAACTTGGTACCCTTGGCTTCGATGGGAATAATTGTTTCCTTCTCATCCTCAAGGATTTTTAAATATCCTTTAAAAAGGCGGTCATAGAACGCCTGTTCCTGCGTTTCCAGCCGGTCGCGCTCTTTTTGCTCGTTCATACGGTCAAAAGCGCGTTCGGGGTTGACGGTGATGAAAAAGGTGATGTCGGGAAGACATCCGTCCACCGCGTGTTTGTTAATCTCCAGCACGCGTTCCTTGCCCAGATTCCGGCCATATCCCTGATACGCCACCGAGGAATGGATAAACCGATCGCATACCACAATTTTGCCCTGTTTTAGGGCGGGAAGGATGACCTCATGCACGTGCTGGGCCCGCGCGGCCGCGTACAGGTAGGCTTCGGTGATGTCCAGAATGTCGGTGTTGTTTTTGTCGAGTACGATGTCCCGTATTTTCTCGGCCACCGGACATCCGCCCGGTTCGCGCGTCAAAACCACGTCAAAACCAAGCTCGCGTAAGCCTTCGGCCAAAAAGCGCGCCTGCGTCGATTTTCCGCTGCCGTCCGCGCCTTCAAATGTAATAAACAACCCGTCCATTCTCTGTCCCCATATCCGTATTCTTTAGTATTCTACCATTTTCAGGCTTAAAAATGAATCTATTTATCCGCGTAGACCTTGATGAGCCCGTCCTTCATCCCCACCACCGAAAGGCCTTCGGCCTTGGCGCGCTGGATGCCGCTGATGAGTTCGCGCGTTAAAATCTGCCCTTTCAACACGGCGGGTACGCCCGGCGGATAGATGGCCACCGGCTTGGCCGCAATTTTGCCTTCGCAGGCGCTTAAGTCCGCCCAGACGGTTTCCTGGGATGCGGGTGCTCCCCATTCGCACTTTTCAAGCGCGTATGTGGGCTTCATCTCCCGGGGGTTGCCTGTCGGCTCCATCTTTTTTAAAGCGCGGTATGCTTTTTTCAGCGCTTTTCTGTGGAGGGCCGGCGACAGCAGAAACAGAATGTAATGCGGATCCACGGCTTCGGCGTAGATGCGCCTTTTATGCAGCGCTTTTTGAACATCGGCCGCGGAAAGACCGCTGGCGCGGTAATCGATTGCCCATTTCAGAACGTCTTTGGGCTCGCCTTTGTCAACCTGTTTTACCACGGTAAACCCGTAGAGTTCATCGATTTTTTTAGAGTATTTCACGATGGCATAAAACAGTTTTTCAATCCGCCGTTTGCCCTTTTTCGCCATATAGTCTTTTGCAAAGTCAATGGAAGCCATGATGGGGTAGGACGGCGAAGTGGTGACAAAGTGGTTCAGCGCCTCTTTGATGTTCTCGGCCGAAAGCCGGCTCTTTTTGCCCACCGCCACATAGGCCGACTGGTTCATCGCCGGCAGCGTCTTGTGTGTGCTAACCACCCAGGCATCCGCTCCGGACTCGGCCGGAGATGCGGGCAGAAATTCCGAATACGGGAAGCAGGCCGAGTGCGCCGCGTCCACGACGACCGGAATCCGCTTTTGATGCGCCAGCTTGACGATGCCGCTTAAATCAGCGCAAAAGCCGTAATAGTTGGGGTAGGTAATATAGATCGCCGCTATATCGGGGTTTTGTTCCAGCGCTGTTTTAACCGCCGCTTTATTCACCACACTCGAAATGACCGGAGTTTCGGGGTAAACGAACACCGGCGTGATATCGAACAGCTCAATCGCGTGCGCTGCGCTAAGGTGGAAATCCCGCGCAAAAAGCACCTTTTTCCCACGGAAAAGGCTTAACAGCGTCAAAACGCCCGAGCTGGAACCGTTGACAGTATAGAGCACCTTTTCGGCGCCGATATCGGCCGCCATCTCGCTCTGGCTCTTCTCCAGAATTTCTTTGGGTTCAAACAGGTTGTCCAGTCCGGCGATTTCGGTGAAATCGTACCGGAATATCCCTTTTAAAAACCCAAAAGACCGCCCTTTTGCGCCCGGCATATGCAGCCGAAACCGATCTCTTTTTCTTGCTTTTCTTAATGCCTTCTGAATTTTGCTTTTCATTTTTTTGCACAAAAAAGCACAAACGTTTCCATCTATGCTTTTCCTTTATCTTTATTTTTGTTTTTTCGGTTTGTAGGTGTATTCCTTCCACGCGGCAATAACCGCCTCCTCAAACTCCGCCGATGGCGTCAGAATTGCCGTGAAATACTTGCTTTCGTTTAAGTACACCACACAGAAAGCGTCGTCCGTGACGCGCTTGAAGGTGACCCGCTGGTGCTTATATTTCTTGTGCGCGTCGGGCAGATTCGCAAGCTTCCCGGCAAAGATGATTTTGTCCATGCGCGTGAATAAATCAAGCTTGGGCCTGGAACTGGCGATGCGGTCCACCCGGAAGATGTCGCCGTCCAGATAATAGGTAAACTCGATAAGTTTGGTGCGCGCCACATAGACCGCCAATGTGATGACCAAAACAAATTCCACCCAGAACATATAGGGGAAATGCAGGAATTCGTTTATCAGGTACAGCACAAAAGTGAGTACAAAGAGGCCTGCGATGAGGCCCAGCGTCAGCAAAATGCCTGGTATAACGCCGATTTTTTTATGCTTCAGTTCAAAAGTTTTCATATGCCCTATTATATCCTGATCACGATTAAAAAGCAAAAAGTCCGCTTAATTTAAGAGGACTTTTTACATAAAATATAAATTTGAATCCGGCAGCTACCTACCCTCCCAGGTCTAGATAACCAAGTACTATCGGCGTAT
>ERZ1645192.967-NODE-967-length-24161-cov-6.484942_pt1 | contig 24161 bp, 21 predicted proteins | sample MGYA00575354_ERZ1645192 | MGnify/ENA primary metagenome ERZ1645192 (study PRJEB40844, sample SAMN11349763) | freshwater sediment metagenome | isolation source: river sediment | host: Sediment | place: India: Faizupur Khadar , New Delhi | collected 2017-02-21 ... | reverse complement strand
TATTAGCAGGCAAATAATAATAATTTTATCAACACTTTCGTTTTCTTAGGGCTGAGGTTTTAATATATAAAAAAAATGCAACAAGCCCGCTTGATACTCATCGCCGACCATTCGTTAAACATCAAAGACAAAGACAGCATCATTGCTTTTTGCTTGCAATCGTCTATAAGAGATCTTCTTCAAGAGGCTTTAAAGATACAGGCAAATTTAGAGAATTACAAAACTCCCGACACTGCTCAACAAATGGAATTCAAAGAAGCAGATATAGACGGAAACCTTTATTTTTCCGTCAACAACATCAACATACGCGTTTCGAAGCATCTCATTGAATTTCGGTTTCCGTTTATGTTTCGTGTGATGGTAGATTATATCGCTTTACGCAATGCCTATTATCGCTGGCTGCATGCTTTTCTTGCCCCGTTTCAAACAACGGCAATCATCGAATTGCCATCGTTTTGGGAATACGAAGAACACGAAATAAGAAACGAATGGCATCGGCGGAGGCTCTATGATTTACAACATAAAATCACCACTAACAGCGACTCATTTAAACGGGTAAGCTTGAACCTCAAGCATTGTTTGGGAGCACCCGAAACGGAGGCGCTAGACATAATGAAGAAAAAATACAAGGTATGGATAGCTTTATCCTACCATGATTTATTAACTAAATCAAAAAGCAAGAGTTTTTAGCTATTATTTCTTGGGTGCAGGAGGACTTTGCGGTGGCACATAGAGTTTTTTCGTTTTGATAGAATACCACAACAAAGCAAGTCCCATTAAGATAAAAGGAATACTCAACCATTGACCCATATTTAATGTCATCCCCACTTCAAAATCCACTTGTTCTTTTTTTACAAACTCTATCAAAAAACGGGCAACAAAGATAACTGTCAATGCGATGCCTACACTTCTGCCAAGGAAAATTTTACCTTTGGTATGGATAAAATAATACCACATCTGAAACAAAAACAAAGAAAAATAAACAATGGCTTCGTATACCTGAGTCGGATGTCGGGGTTCACAACATTCTTTAGTACCTTCCAGTTGCATGAAGATAAAGCCCCAAGGTTTATCGGTAACGATACCAATAATTTCTGAGTTCATCAGATTCCCAAAGCGAACGAAAGCGGCTGCAATAGGCACGGCAATGCACATGCGGTCTAATATCCATATTATGTTCAGTTTATGTTTACGTGTATAGTAAAGTACAAATAAGATAATAGCAATCACACCACCGTGACTTGCCAGACCGGCAAAACCGGTAAACTTCCACCCTTCCGCTGTTTGAGCAAAAGGAATGAATATTTCCAATAAATGGTGTTGAAAATACGCCCAATCATAGAAAAGGCAATGCCCCAAACGCAAGCCGACAACAGTCCATAGAATGGTATAAACGGCAAACTTATCCGTCAGCTCTTGAGAAAATCCTTCCCTTGTTAAGAGCTTTTGAAACACCATATAGGCTAATAAAAAGCCGGTAGCGAGTAATAATCCGTACCAGCCGACACGCAGAAATCCCACTTCGAATAAGATAGGATCTGCTGTCCAAGTAATATAATTTAACATAGCATCATATATTTATTATTTTGACCATTCCACACCTTCTTTGGTGTCTTTGATAGTAATGCCGATTTCCGTCAACAAATTACGTATGGTATCGGCCGTAGAGTAATCTTTACGTTCTTTGGCTTGCTGTCTTAAGGTAATAATGAGTTGCATCAACTCATCTTCACGGTTATTTTCCTTTTTATTCACTTCTGAGATTTCCATTCCGAGAATATCAAAAAGAAAGGTATCAAACAACTGTAAGAGTGCATGAATATTTTCTTGTGATAATAAAAGTTTACGGTCGCGGGCTGAATTTATCATACGGGAAGCATCAAACAAAGCAGCAATGACAATAGGTGTGTTAAAATCGTCATCCATTGCTTCTATGCTCTTATGATACAATCCTTCAATTTCATTTCCCAGTGTTTCGTTTACAGCATCGGCAGCAGGTTTGAGTTCTTTCAAGAGGCGGTAAGCTTCCAAAAGCTTTGTCATTCCTTTTTCCGAAGCTAGTAAAGCATCGTTCGAGAAATCGAGAGTACTGCGATAATGTGCCTGTAAAATGAAAAATCGTATCGTCATAGGAGAAAAGGCCTGCGACAAACTTGCATGACTGCCGGTAAAGAATTCATTCAGGGTAATGAAATTCCCGAGCGACTTTCCCATTTTCTGTCCGTTGATGGTAATCATATTGTTGTGCAACCAATATTTGACCGATTCTTTGCCGTTGGCGGTCGTACTTTGGCATACTTCGGATTCGTGGTGCGGAAACAAGAGGTCCATACCTCCGCCATGAATATCGAAATGTTGACCAAGGTATTTAGTACTCATAGCCGTACATTCTATATGCCAACCCGGGAACCCCACACTCCAGGGGGATTTCCATCGCATGATATGTTCCGGACTTGCTTTTTTCCACAGTGCAAAATCGGCCGGATTACGTTTTTCATCCTGGCCGTCAAGGCTTCTGGTATTAGCAATGAGTTCTTCCAATATACGTCCCGATAGTTTACCATATCCGAAATCCGCATCAAATTTAGCCACATCAAAATACACGGAGCCATTGGAGAGGTAGGCATATCCTTTATTTAATATCTTCTCTACCATTTCAATTTGTTCGATGATATGTCCGGAAGCGCGCGGTTCTATGGAAGGACGCAATACATTGAGAGCATCCATAGCCAGATGATATTTATCGATATACATTTGTGCTATTTCCATGGGTTCAACTTCCTCCACCCTTGCCTTCTTGGCTATTTTATCTTCTCCTTCGTCGGCATCGTTTTCAAGATGACCTACATCGGTGATATTGCGTACATAACGCACTTTATAACCTGAGAATTTCAGGTAACGGAAGATAATATCAAAAACTATAGCCGGGCGGGCATGTCCTAAGTGTGGCTCACCATAGACAGTAGGTCCGCAAACGTACATACTCACAAAAGGTGAGTGAATGGGGATAAACGCCTCTTTTGTGCGGTGAAGCGTATTATAAAGTTTGATTTTATGGGATATCATGAATACATCTTATCTTTTAGGAACACTTATCAAATTCCCTTTTATTTGCAAGGTCAGTTTCGGTTGGTCAGGGTCATTGGAAATGACATCAATATTATTCATTTGATATCCTGTTTTACTCCCTGAGCGAAAAATAGCTTCTACTTCCATGGATTCGCCGGGTGCCAACTCATTTTTTATCAATTTAGAAGTTGTGCAGCCGCAATAGGTTTTCACTTTGCGAAGCAGTAAATTGCTTTTCCCCGTATTTTTTATGGTAAAGGTATACCTTATTTCCTTCCCGGATGTATCGGTACCAAAATCATAGACATCTTGTTCTGTGAAAATATGGGGAGCATTTTCCAATTCTTCCGGTGTTAATTTTGAAAAATTATCGTAAATGTCACCGGTAATATAGAATGTTTTGTTGGGACGCTCCGGATCGTTGGTAATGATAATAAATCTGTCGTTTACGGGACCATAATCATTTTTGGCAGCCGCATTGTAGGTAAAAACAACATAACCTTCTTCTTTGGGTTGGAGTTTTTTGGTCAAATTAATGATTTGTATGCACGGTGGTAAAGAAGCATAGGTAAATGTCATGGCAGAATCCCATACATTATAAAAATGAAAAGTGTCAAGCACCGTTTCTTCTCTATGCATCACATAACTTTTGTGGTAATTTTTATAACGCAAATGTCCTTCCATCATGGGATATTCTTCCTCTTTTGTTTTAGGTATAGGCACTATATAGCCTTTTACCATTAATTCATAGTTTACCGTTTTCCCGTCTTCTATAGTAGTTACAGTGATAGGATAGGCAAACATACCGTTTCTGATGGTAGGATCAAGCTTAATAGTGATAGTGTTTTTAGCTTTGGGTTGTATGGGTGTCTGTGGCCAGGTAAAAGAAAGACACGGACATGCATTCGAAACGACAGCTTTCACTACAACATCTTCAGCAGATACATTGGTGAAAAGAAATTGGTGACTGACAGTTCCATTCACTTCTTGAATATGATAAAACTCGTGGATAGTCTCTGTAAATTTAATCCCTTGTGCTGAAACAACATAACTAAATACTAAAAAGCAAAGACAGCAAAATATCTTTTTCATTTTCTCATTATTTTATTTTTTTTACTAACTAAAAAAAATATAAATTATTGTATTTATGAATTCTTTAATATTTTATCAATATTATTTAAATCTTCTTTAATTTTTTTATCGGTAGCAATTAAGTTTTCAATCGCTCTACAGGCATGCAATACGGTTGCATGGTCTTTATTTCCACATTTAGATCCTATTTGTGATAAAGACAAATCGGTATATTTTTTAGCAAAATACATAGAGGAATGCCTTACATGTACGATATCTCTTTTTCTGGATGTAGAGAAAATCTGATTAACGGGCATATTATAATAATCGCATACTACTTTTTGGATGTAGTCGATAGACATTTCATGTACGGTATTTTGAACAAATTTATCTATCATTTGCTTGGCCAATTCAACGGTAATTTGTTTTTTATTGAGTGAAGCCTGCGCCAAGATGGAGATAATGGCACCTTCTATTTCCCTCACATTGGTTACGATACGGTAGGCCAAATATTCGATAACTTCTTCATCGATATCTTCTATGCCGTTATTATACAATTTACTTCGTATAATCTTCATCCGTGTATCCTTATCGGGCACTTGCAAATCGGCCGACAAGCCCCATTTAAAACGGGACAACAAACGTTGTTCAAAGCCCACCATTTCGGCAGGAGATTTATCGGAAGTGATAACCAACTGTTTGTTTTTCTGATGATAGAAATTAAAAATATGGAAAAACACTTCTTGCGTTTTCGGTTTAGTAGCAAGAAATTCGATATCATCTATAATAAGAACATCGAGCATTTGGTAGAAATGTACGAAATCGTTGATATTTTTGGCAAAACCTGCTTCCACATATTGCTGAAGGAAGGTTTCCGCATTAACATATAAAACCGTTAATTCCGGAAATTGCGCTTTTGTTTCCAAGCCGATAGCATGAGCTAAGTGAGTTTTACCCAAGCCCACACTGGAATAAATAAACAAGGGATTGAAGGCTGTTTTGCCGGGATTTTTTGCAATTGCATAACCGGCAGCCCGTGCAAGACGATTACAATCTCCTTCTATAAAATTATCGAAATTTAAATTCTTATTTAATTGGGATTTTATGTTTAATTTTTTAATCCCCGGCAACACAAAAGGATTAGGAATTTGTCTTACTTCTTTTTCACTTTCGATAAAAATGGGATTGGTATCCTGTGATTCTAATGCATTAATCGTAGATGTGGGGAGTGTCATGCTTGATTTTTCTCCTTCTTTGTCTGATATAGAAATCGGAATTTTATATTCTAATTTGCCGTTTATCCCCAATACTTTTTTGATGGCTGTTTTCAACAATTCCCAAAAGTTACCTTCTATAAATTCATGATAGAACATGGAAGGGACTTCAATAGTCAGCACATAATTACTCAGACTAATCGGTTTTATTGGAATAAACCAGGTTTCAAAGCTTTGGGAGGAAATATTTTCCTTTATTATCTTAAGACACTCATTCCAAATGATTTGACAATCGCTTACTTTTTCTTTCATTTAATAATTAATTATTCATCAGCAAATTAATTTAATCCATTCAATTGTTCCAATTTGAAAGTTAATTTTAAAACACTAATTGTAAGCAGTATTATTTAAAAAAAAGACCCTCAAGAATTGTATTGCAAAATTAACATTAAAAAGTGTAAAAAACTTAAAAAAATAGATTGTTTTTTTAAAATTAATATGTATAAATTCCCGTTTTCAGTTACTTATAATTTCCTTTGGAAACTATGTTATCTATATCATATTCATTACTTTACATCGGCACTTTTCGGTTTTCCTTTCTTCTATATTTTAATAATACACAAGGCAACAAATACATAAATATTTTTCGGAGCCTTGTATGTCTTTATTAATGCTGTAAGAAGAATCTACAATAAAAAAAATCTCATATAACAAACTAACACATAATCATATAATTGTCTATGGTTTGTATTATTTATCCTCTATCCTTCTGTTAGTAAACAGGATGAATTTTTTATATCTAAATCGTCTTTAGAAAATTCACTTCCACATTTTGTATTGTTTTCAACTGAGAAGCTGCTTCATTACTTTTTGAACGGACGACTTCGCATTCAATAATACATTTATCGTCCTGATAATCATTTTTTCGTATGGAAAAATCGTTCATTTTAAGCATCCGCATAATATCGTTCATTTGTATGTAATCAAAGCGGAGCATATAGACATCTTTAATTGTTTTTTCGAGGATTCGTGCATTTTGAATGGCCAATTGGGTAGTAGTTTTGTAAGCATTGATTAATCCGGGCACTCCCAATTTGGTTCCACCATAATAGCGTATTACTACAGCTAACACATTCTTAAGTTCATACGATAATAATTGACCGTAAATGGGCCTGCCTGCCGTTCCGGAGGGTTCACCGTCATCATTGATACGAAAAGCAGGGATCCCTACATGACCGATTGTATAGGCATAACAATGATGTGTCGCATTGTAATGTTCCTTTCTTAATACGCTTAGTATGCTTTTAACTTCTTCTTCGGAAGAAAGCGGATAAAGCAAGCCTATAAAACGGCTGCTTCTATCCTTAAATACACTTTCCGACATTTCATCGATAGTCTTATAAATGTCGTCGAACATGATTTATTTGGTTATTATTTTCGTTCGCAACGAATCCCACACCAAGTAAAGACACAAAGACACAAACATAACAATGGCAATGATATTAAATAATGATGAGCCGATGTATGTATCGCGCATTGCCAGCTCAACACCTGCATATTTCAAAATAGCACTGACAACGCCCATAATAGCACCTCCGGCCATTAATCCGGACGCTACCAAGGTGCCTTTATCTTTTCGTATTTTATTTATTTTTTCGTCTTTACTACGTGAAGATACCAACCAAGCAATAAAGCCACCTATTAATAAAGGTACATTTAATGCCAACGGAATAAACATCCCCAAAGCGAAAGCCAATGCGGGAATACCTATTCTATCCAGAAGTACGGCCAAAACAGCGCCAATAATATACAATAGCCAGGGAGTGTTACCTCCAAACATCAGAGGTTCAATGATTGCTGCCATAGCGTTTGCCTGAGGAGCCACCAATCCATTTTCTCCGTAGCCGTAGGTTTCCGATAATATCATGATAACTACTCCCACCGTTAATGCAGATACCAACGTACCGACAAATTTCAAACTTTGTTGTTTGAAAGGCGATGAGCCTATCCAATAACCGATTTTTAAATCGGTGATAAATCCACCTGCCATTGCTAAAGCAGAACAAACGATACCTCCAACCACCAAAGCGGTTACGATTCCTGTTGCACCTTGTAAGCCTACTGCCGATAAGATAAAAGAAGACAATATTAAGGTCATCATTGTCATGCCGGAAACCGGATTGGTTCCTACCGTTGCTATAGCAGTTGCTGCCACAGTAGTAAATAAGAAAGCAAAGATAAACACCACCAATATACCTACAACAACCTGTAGAATATTCATTTGCATACCACCAAACAAAAAGAAAACCGTCATGAGTACCGCAACACCAAGAAATCCGAAAAGAATAATCTTCATTGAGATATCTTTACGGGTACGTAAAACTGTATTATTTTCATTTTGTGCATCTTTTCCTGTTTTAAACGCCATTCCAAAAGAGGTTTTAATCACACCTGCAGACTTTATGACGCCTATAATACCAGCCATAGCAATGCCACCAATGCCAATATAACGCACATACCCCGAGAAAATAATTTCCGGTTCTAATGTACTCATAAGGATACCGTCAGGTGTAACGCCAAACTGCCCCAAGAGAGGCACAATAAACCACCATGCCAAGAAAGAGCCGGCGCAAATAATGCTAGCATAACGTAAACCGATAAGAAAACCGGTACCTAACAATATAGAACTTCCATTCATATGGAAGACAAACTTAAAATCGGTGGCTAATTTAGTACCTATGTCCGCCATGCGGGACGAAATATTTTCCGCCCATAATTGGAATGATGTCATACAAAAATCATACACTCCACCTATCAATCCACTTATTAACAATAATTTTGCTTGAGCACCTCCTTTGGCTCCCGACACTAAAATCTCGGTAGTAGCGGTTGCTTCAGGGAAAGGATATTTTCCATGCATATCGGAAACAAAATATTTACGAAAGGGTATCAAAAACAGAATACCGAGAAAGCCGCCAAACAAAGAGGCAAGGAATATCTGCATAAAGTTTACCTCTATTTGCATTTCAGGATTGGTTTCTTTTAATATATAAATTGCCGGCAGGGTAAAAATTGCTCCGGCGACGATTACTCCCGAACTAGCGCCAATAGACTGTATAATTACATTTTCGGATAAAGCACTTTTACGTTTGGCAAAGGTAGATACTCCTACCGCTATAATAGCAATGGGTATGGCTGCTTCGAAAACCTGTCCGAATCGCAAACCGGAATAAGCCGTTGCCGCAGAAAAAATAATAGCAGTTACAATACCCCAAAACACCGTCCATCCGTTTATTTCCGGGTACTTTTTTTCTGAAAGCAAAATAGGCTTATAGCTTTCGCCTTCTTTTAATTCCGTATATGCATTATCGGGTAAGCCTTCAATTATATCATCTTTCTCAATTTTTGACATAGGTATATATTTTAATCATGATTTATTTAACTTCTTTCAGCAATTTCAATTTAGATTCCAACTCTTTTATTTCTTCTTTTGCCTTATCGATTTTCTTTTCAAATTCTGCTTTCAGTAAGTCGGCATTTTTTGAATTAGCAAAGAATCCCAGATTATTTTCCCACAAAAGCACATCTTCTTTTAACCGGTCCATTTTATTCTGCATGAATCTTTTTTCTTTCCGCAAGGCATCCGAAGAATTGTTATCTTCCAATATATTTTTAATTTTTTGTTGGTACTGTATCTTTTTAACATCTTCTTGCTTGATATTCAACTTTTCGAATCGTTGGTCGATGGCAACTCGAAATTCCTTCCACAATCGTTCCTTGTCAGCAACAGGGGTATAGCCTATTTCCATCCATTCACGTTGATAATTCTTAATCAGTTCCAGATTTGCTTCTTTGGTATCGGCAATAGGATCTTCCTTCACTTTTTGAATCAGCGCTTCTTTTTTGGCAAGATTCTCACTTTCGTGGGATTCAATATTTTTAAAATAGTCTGTCTTGGCAGTAAAGAAAGCATCGCAAGCTGTACGAAAACGTTTCCACAATTTTTCCGATTGTTTACGGGCTGTAATACCAATTTCCTTCCATTCTTTTTGAAGTGTCAACAACTCATCGGTTGCCTTGCGCCAATCGGTTCTAATTGCGACTGCTTCTGCTTGAATACAAAGGTTGAGCTTTTTATTGTAATTGTCGAGTTGTTCCTCCTTTAACGTATCAAAATATTGTTTTTTTGATTCATAAAAGGCGTCCAATATCGCTTTAAACTTTTCCCATATTTCTTCATTCTGTTGTTTAGGAGCCGGACCTATGGTTTTCCATGCTTTTAAAATTTCCTCGGTTTCTTTACTTACTTCATTTATTTTCTTCAGCGATACAAATTCTATATTTGTAATTTCCTGCACCTTATTACACAAAGCCAATTTTGCCTGGTAATTATTTTCTTGGTCTTTCGATATAGTTTCATAATGTTCGCGACGTTTCTGATTAATAAGATCGGATGCATTTTTAAACCTAAGCCAGATTTCTTCTTTTTTATCTTCAGGAACCGCTCCTATTTCTTTCCATTCATTATGATATTGTTGCAGTTTATTAAAGGCTGTAAAAACAGAAGATTCCAGCAACAAAGCTTCCGCTTTTTCACAAAGAGCTAATTTTTGTTCCAGATTCTTTTTTAAATCCAATTCCTTAAGCTCTTTACTTATCTTTACTTTGTCAAAAAATTTCTCAACATAAAAATGATAATTCTGCCATAGATCGGTAATATCACTTTGTGGAACAGGTCCTATGGATTTCCATCTGTCTTGTATTTCTTTGAAGCTATCGTAAATACTCTTCAATGAATCATTGGAGTTAATTAGGGATTTCAAGTCTTCCAATAACTTCTTCTTTTCTTCCAGGTTTCGGATTTTTTCTTGTTCCTGCGAGTCTATATAGGATTGTTTATTTGTTTTATATAATGAAAACGCTTTGTTGAAACGTTCTTCCCACATTTTCTTTTCTACAATTTCCTCTTGATTTTCGGTGCTTTTTTCTTCGTCTTCTGAAAGATTTTGTTCCAGTTTTTGTTCCCTTTCTTCTTTCACAATCTGGAGATAGCGTAATTTTAACAAGGAAACTTGTTTTTTTATCTTGTTGATATCTCTTTCTTTAACTACTTCTTCAAGGTTAGTAACCACTTCTTCCTTGTTTAAAGCATCGTAAGTATCGTCGGCAATTTCGATTTCTTCTTCTTCCGTTTCCGTTTCTGCTTCCGAAACAATCGACTTCTCTTCTTCCGCATCGTTTATCTTTTTGTTTTCCGAAGCGGTTTCTTTGGAGTCAAGGGCTTCTTTTACCTTTTTCGATGTTGACTTTGCTGCCATTTTTTTCTTTGCAGCACTTTTGGCTTCTGTCATTTCCGTTTCCGGTGCTAATTCGGTTTTAGCTTCTTCCAAGCTGACTGTTTCTTCTTTTGTTACTGTAACAGCTTCTTGATGTACGTTAGTTTCGTTAACACTTCCTTCATTGACAGTTGTATTTCCCATTGATTGAGCGTTCGCCAACTGCCCTTCATCGGCAGAGGTTTTGTTTAGATTATCTTCCATATAAGTGAGAATTAATAATTAAATTATGAAGTTTTTCTGTAAATTATGTAATGTGTGTATTATTATTTTAAATTATTTTCCATTTAGTTTAGCAGTATATTTTTCGATGGTATCTAAAAAATACTCCAAGGATTGCTCTTCTTCCAAAGGCAGGGTTAAATGATAAAGCCTGGCATGTTCGAGGGAACGTGTTATTTTAAAATCGGCTTTTATCAAGGCGGATATATAATTAGCTATTGTTGTATTTGTTTTTGCTATGGTATTGATAAAAATATCATAGTTTTGTATTTGAATGTTATGCTTAGCTTCAGCCGAGAATTGACCGAAATAGCCCAATTCTTTTTTCAATATCGGTTGTATAAACAAACTTTTAAGTAATATTGGCGGTAGTTTTTTTTGCGACACATACACCATTAATCGTATTCTCTTAATCTGTCCTTGATATTGATTGATAGCCTTAAGCATATCAAGAATTTGTTCGTCATTTTCATAGTTGCAAAGAATACATATACTTGACGCCTTGCTTAAAATGGGTATGCCATTACGCACAAAAAGCTCTTGCTTTTCCGAGGTTCTTAGCTGTTTGCGTATATACCTGTATTGAAAAATATTCACCTGCTTAAATGTCAATTAATAAATACGTATTTAGATGTGCAAAAGTACATCAATTTTTGTAAGTATCGTATCTTTTGTAAAAAATAAATTTCTAACAATCGAACCTATTATTTTTTTATAAAAAAATCGGCAAAAGATAGTTTATATAAAAAAAAAATATACTTTTGCACTCACTAAAACGAAGCAACACAATACACACACGTATTATCCTCCTTAGCTCAGTTGGTTAGAGCATCTGACTGTTAATCAGAGGGTCGCTGGTTCAAGTCCAGCAGGGGGAGCAAAAAAAAAATATAGTCAGGATATTACATCCTGACTTTTTTTATGCCATCTTGATAGTTTAGATGAAAATCCCTTGAAAATTAAACCAGGAATTAAACTAAAAAATTCCATGAATATTTTTATTAACATTGTCTGTTATAGACAAAAGACACTTGCCAATGGTGAAATAATAAGGATATCTATGCCTAGACTGATTACACCTTTATCAATGAAATAATATTTTCGTCGGGGATGCCTGTTTGTTTGCTGAGGTATTTTCTGCCTTTGAGGGCTTCTATTTCGAGTATAAAAGCGAAGCAGAGATTGTGTTTAGAGAGCGGAGCAAATTGCGCATTTTTCGATTCGTTTGCAAGCAGTTTGTAGGTAGCTTCTGCGGTGCCGCCTGTTGCCAGGACATCATCAAAGATAAGTATATGGTCGTGATAATTGAGCAACGACACATCCACACTGAGGCTGTCGGTACCATATTCCAACTGATATTCAACCGTACGCAACGAATCATAAGTAGGGAGTTTCCCTTTTTTACGAACAGGCACCATGCCGGCTTCGAGCATACTTGCCAACACCCCACCCAAGATAAAACCGCGGGCTTCAACAGCTAAGACTTTAGTTACAAAAGGTATGACTTCGGAAACCTGTGTTGCCAAATCGGAAGAAGCGGCATGCAAGGTTTTCCAATTCGCTAACAAAGGATTTATATCCTGAAAAAGAATCCCTTTTTTCGGAAAATCCTGTAATTGTCTGATTAATTTCTTATATTCTTCCATGTGTTTAAAGTATTTCTTGTTGAGAACGCATCAATTGAATAAAACAATCTTCCGTATTGGGAGATATGTGTTTTATATCGGTATAGGTTATATTAGCCGTTTGCATAAATTGTGTAAACTGTTCGGTTTTCCCTTCATCAGCTAAGACTACATTCACTTGTTGACCGGAAGCATAGGCATTGTCTATCCAATCCATTTCTTTTAATAAGAGAAGGAGTTTATATATTTCTTTGGTAGCCACTGCGAGTAAGCGTCCTTTGAATTCGGAAAGAATTTTCAAGGGAGTATTTACATCCAACAAAGTTCCGTTTTGAATCAGTGCAATACGATTACACAAAGAGGCTTCGTCCATATAGGAAGTTGATACTAGGACGGTAATATTTTCTTGTTTTAGCATTTGCAAAATATCCCAAAACTCACGACGCGACACCGGGTCAACACCGGTAGTCGGTTCATCGAGGACTAAAATCACAGGACGATGTATCAACGCACAACACAAAGCCAGTTTTTGCTTCATTCCACCTGATAAGTTGGCGGCAGTTCTGTCTTTAAAAGGCAGAAGTTGCTCCCATATCGGACGTATCAAGGCATAGTTTTTTTCTATACTTTCGCCATAGAGTGTGGCGAAGAATTCAAGGTTTTCAAGGCAGCTTAAATCCTTATAGAGTGAAAATTGTCCGGGCAAATACCCGATAATTCTACGTATTTCTTTGTATTGTAAATGCAAATCATAACCGTAAATACGAGCTGTGCCGCTATCGGCATTGAGCAACGTAACGAGGATATTAAAAAGTGTTGATTTCCCTGCTCCATCCGGACCTATCAGTCCAAACAATTCACCCTGTTCAACAGAAAAAGATACTTCCTTAAGGGCGGCTGTTTTACCAAATGTTTTCGATATATTTTCTGTTTCAATAACTTTCATTTGATTTGGGCGCTAATTAAAAAACTACGTCCCCGGGCATGCCGATTTTTATATCTCCATCATTGGTAAGCCCTATTTTCACAGCGTATACCAGATTTACCCTTTCGTTTTTGGTTTGTATCATCTTGGGGGTAAATTCCGATTCACCGGAAATCCATTTTATTTTTCCTTTATAGAGTTTCATTTCCCCATCCTGTTTGTCGATACGTACTTCACAATCACCTCCTAACTTCAAACTTGAAAGCTGATCTTCGGTAACATACACTTTTAAGGTCATTTTTTCAAGATTAGCAACTTTAAAAATTGGACGACCCGTACTGATAAGTTCATGGCGATTCACATATTTCTTCATCACTACACCATTGATAGGACTGCGTATCAATGATTTTTGTATGACGTCTTCGAGGGATGAAATCTGGAATTGCAAGGCATCAATTTGAGAGAGAACGCTTTTATTTTGTACGGTCAAATTAGATCGGGTAGCATCCAACTGGCTTCTTACCACTTGTATTTCCGTATTCAAATCATCCATTTGTTTATTGGTTGCTGCATTGGATTGCAACAGACTTTCCAAACGTTTTTTTTCATTAAGCATACCTCTGAGCTTTTCCTGTAACGCTCTCACTTGCATCGGAATGTCGGTCCTTTGAGCCAACATCGCTTCAATCTGTGCATTCAGTTGCTGTTTTTGTAAATATAATTGCAGGGTATCAATCAAACCTACGTATTGGCCGGCAGTCATACGCTGACCTTCTTCCAGATTTAATTCAATAATTTTTCCATTTCCTTCGGCAGAAACAATAATTTCTTCCGCCTCGAAAGAGCCATAGGCATCCGCTTCTCCATATTTATTTGAACATGAAAATAAAAGAAATATAGCAGTTGAAAATAAAAATGCATAGCTGTTGTTCATAAAACAATCTTTTTTAAATTTATCAATTTTGCAAAAATAGCAAATAATAAAAAACAAAAGACCATTTATAATGAATTGTAAGAAAAAAAATCAATAGTAATGAAATAAAATTTATCATGGATTTTGCATGCACTCTTCTCTCTTGCTTGGTTAATTTTACTACTTTTGCAAATGCCTTTGCCTAAAACGAGTAAAGGCATATGTCAATCTATGAGCTTGAATACTATAGGAATTAAAACATTGGGTTGTAAACTCAATTTCAGCGAAAGTGCAACTATCGAACGTTTGTTGACCGAGAAAGGCTACCGTATTGTCCCTTTCGAGGAGGAAGCGGAAGTATATATTATCAATAGCTGCGCCGTTACGGCAGAAGCCGAGAAGAAATGCCGTTACTATGCCCGCCAAGTTAAAAAAAAACATCCGGCATCGAAAACAGCAATTATCGGTTGTTTTTCTTCGCTCAGATTGGAAGAATTAATCCGAGAACACGATGCTGACATTATTCTCGGCAGCAATAACAAAACCGAAGTTGTGAACAAAATTGAAAGTCTGCTGAAATCACCATCGCAAGACTTACCCTTATATCAAGCTGAAGACAAAACAACTTTTTTCTCTGCCTACTCCTTGCATGAACGCACCCGTTCTTTTCTCAAAATACAAGACGGCTGTGATTATTTCTGTGCATATTGTACGGTTCCCTACGCACGCGGGCATAGCCGTAGCAACAGCATCGCCTCTGTTATCAAGGAAGCAAAGACTATTGTTGCTAACGGCATAAAGGAAATTATTCTTTCCGGTGTCAATATCGGAGATTTCAAGACAGCCGAAGGTGAAAATTTTTACAATGTATTGGAAGCACTTATTAAGGTAGAAGGACTTCAACGCTTGCGCATTTCTTCCATAGAGCCCAATCTTTTAACAAAAGAAATCATTGAATTAGCTGCATCGACGAAGCAAATTCTCCCTCATTTTCACATCCCGTTACAATCGGGATGCGACGATGTTTTACACCGTATGAAACGCCGTTATAAACGAGAGGTTTTTGCCGAAAAAGTACATTATATCAAACAATTAATGCCTGACGCCTGCATTGCCGTTGATGTCATTGCCGGTTTCCCCGGCGAAAGTGAAGCAGATTTTAGAGACAGCTATGACTTTATCCATCGATTACCCATCAGCTACTTACATGCTTTCCCTTATTCGCGACGCCCGGGTACACTTGCTTATGACATACCTAATCAATTAAGTAAAGCCTGTAAAAATGAAAGGAATCAACAACTTCTGGCATTATCGCATGAAAAGAAACATACTTTCTATACAGAGAACCTCCACAGAATACGCGAAGTATTGTTTGAATCGGAAACAAGTAGCCGACAACTTGTGGGTTTTACGGATAACTATATCAAAGTAAGCGCATCCCTGCCAAACGATAATATAAATGCAATCCGTAACATACAACTAAGCGAACTCTTAGACGATGATACTGTCTTGGGAATAGATATATACGAATAATCTTATAAAAATCGTAATTCTTTTCAAAAAAAGACGTACCTTTGCAAGAGCTATCCTTAGCATTTAAAAAATTGATAATTATAATAAAACATCATTAGACAACATGAGCGAAGACAAAAAAATAATTTTCTCCATGGTGAATGTGAGCAAGACACACAATCCTGGGAAACAAGTATTAAAAAATATTTATTTATCTTTTTACTACGGAGCAAAAATAGGCGTTCTCGGTTTAAACGGAGCCGGAAAATCATCATTATTACGAATCATTGCCGGTGAAGACAAAGCCTTTAACGGAGAAGTCGTTTTCTCTCCGGGTTATACGGTAGGTTTTTTACCGCAGGAACCAATATTAGACAACAGCAAGACCGTCAAAGAAGTGGTTATGGAAGGCGTTGCTGAAGTAGCACATATTCTAAAAGAATACGAAGAAGTCAACAACAAATTTATGGAGCCGATGAGTGATGAGGAGATGAACAAACTCATTGAACGTCAGGGAGAGCTCACAGAGCTCATTGAACAGCATGATGCTTGGGAATTAGATGCCAAACTCGACCGTGCGATGGATGCCCTCAATTGCCCTGATGCCGAACTGTCGGTAGCTACCCTGTCGGGAGGTGAACGCCGCCGTATTGCCTTATGCCGTCTCTTATTACAAGAGCCCGATATTTTGCTTCTGGATGAGCCTACCAATCACTTGGATGCCGAATCGGTACAATGGTTAGAAATGCATCTGCAACAATACAAAGGAACCGTTATTGCCGTTACTCACGACCGTTATTTCCTCGATAACGTCGCCGGTTGGATACTGGAACTAGACCGTGGGGAGGGCATCCCTTGGGAAGGAAATTATTCCTCCTGGTTGGAACAGAAAACCAATCGTTTGAAACTGGAGCAAAAACAAGAATCCAAACGTCAAAAAACACTGGAGAGAGAATTGGAATGGGTTCGAATGGCTCCCAAAGCGCGACAAGCCAAATCGAAAGCCCGTTTGAATGCTTACGACAGATTATTAAACGAAGACGTTAAAGAAAAAGAAGAACGTCTGGAAATCTTTATCCCCAACGGACCACGACTGGGAAGCAATGTCATTGAAGCTGTTGGGGTAGCCAAAGCTTTTGACAACAAACTATTGTATGAGAATTTAAATTTCACTCTCCCTCCCAATGCCATCATAGGTATTATCGGTCCCAATGGCGTTGGAAAAACAACGCTCTTTCGCCTCATTATGCAAATGGATACCCCCGACAAAGGAGAATTTAAAATAGGTGAAACGGTCGTATTAGGCTACGTTGACCAGCAACACATAGATATTGACCCTGAAAAAAGTGTATGGGAAGTCATTTCAGGGGGGAACGAACAAATACAATTAGGAGGAAAACTCATTAATTCACGTGCTTATATTGCCCGCTTTAATTTCAGCGGTGCCGATCAAGGGAAAAAAGCCGGTGTGCTTTCCGGTGGTGAACGCAATCGTTTACATCTGGCGATGGCATTGAAATCGGAAGCCAATGTTTTGCTCCTCGATGAACCCACCAACGACATTGACATCAACACATTGCGAGCATTAGAAGAAGCCCTCGACAATTTCGCCGGCTGTGCCGTTATTATTTCCCACGACCGCTGGTTCCTCGATCGTGTGTGCACCCATATTCTTGCCTTTGAAGGGAATTCCGAAGTATACTTTTATGAAGGTAACTTTAGCGAATATGAAGAAAATCGCAAAAAACGTTTGGGAGATATTACCCCTAAAAGAATACGCTATAAAAAACTAATCGGTTAATCGTAAACAAAAAAATGAAACGACGCTATTTCACCACCTTCATAGTTTCTTTGCTATTTATCCTCATTGCAGGTATTGTTCTGATTTCACAAAACAATGAGCAAAAGCCCGAAAATGAAGATTACCATAAAGCATTCTCCGGCAGTTATGCCTTGTATTCACCTCCCCTGCCCGATAGTTTACACTTTGCAGGCGAAAGCGTTCCTTTGGACCAATACCATATTCGGGAAGCACTGGACAAAGAAATATTGGTAAATGTTTATTGGCAATCGAATATATTGTTATATATAAAACGCGCCTACCGCTATTTTCCTGTAATTGAAGCTGTTTTAAAAGAAAATAATCTTCCCGAGGACTTCAAATATCTCGCTGTGATTGAGAGCGGACTGACAAATGTTGTATCCCCTTCAAAAGCGGAAGGCTTCTGGCAATTTCTAAAAACCACAGGCGCAAATTTCGGTTTGGAAATAACTCCCGAAGTAGACGAACGTTATCATCTGGAAAAAGCAACAAAAGCAGCCTGCGATTATTTGAAAAATTCCTATAAATTACACGGTTCCTGGACTGCCGCTGCTGCTGCTTATAATATGGGAGACGGTGGCTATAAACGCACTGTAACTGCACAAAAAACAACTTCTTATTGGGATTTATACCTGAATGCCGAAACAGCTCGGTATGTTTATCGCATTTTAGCTGTGAAATTGATCTTTGAAAATCCCGATATTTATGGTATTAAATTACGATTAAAAGATTTGTATCAACCCATCCCTTGCAAAATTCTAAAAGTAGATACCGGCATTGTTAATTTGGTGGATTTTGCCTTGCAACAAGGAATAGATTATAAAACACTGAAAGATTTTAATCCTTGGTTAAGAAGCACCTCTCTCACCAATAAAACAAACAAAACCTATGAAATTTCGATTCCTGAGAAAGAATATTTAAGCTACCAAAAGCAAATTGAAGCCATCGAGCAACACGAATTGTATAAGGGAGAGAAACCTTAATGCTTTCTTTGCTGTTCCAGTAAAAGAGCAAAGTCATACAGACTTTTCACTTGGATATCTGCTTGTATGCGTGTATTATTTTCTTCATTTACCCATACTGTTTTCATTCCCGCATTTTGTCCGAATAATATATCGGTATAAGAATCACCAACCATAATTGCTTTCGTAAAATCAATACCCGGGAAATCTTGTTTTGCCTGCAATGCCATCCCTATATTCGGTTTACGCATGCGGTGATTTTCGTTAGCCAAATGGGGAGAATAATACACCTTATTGATGGCATAATCCAATTCCTTTATCATATAATCGTGAACTACAACCAAATCATCTTCGGTCATAATTCCCTTTCCTATTCCTTGCTGATTGGTTACAACTATAATTTTCCCGAATATTTTTCTAAGTATTTGAAAAGATTCTTTTACCTTATCCAATAAAATAAACTCTTCTGTTTTCGTAGCATAGCCATCATAGATGCGTTTATTGATAACACCGTCTCTGTCGAGGAATAAAGTCCATGAAGCATCAATAGCTTGCAAAAAAACTGATGAGGATATCATATACAATATATTATGTGACTCCGGAGGGATTCAAACCCCCGACTTTCAGAACCGGAATCTGACGTTCTATTCAGCTGAACTACGGAGCCTGTACTCGTTAAAAGATAAAACCGAATTGAAATTCAAATCCGCGGGTGTTGGCTTTTATCCGTTCGGAAGTAATGGCATTTATATTTTTTTTATTAAAAACATTGGTAAAGCCGTTATTAAACGCAAAAGCAAAAGAGGCTTTGGTATTTCCTTTGATAATAAAATCAAAACCCACACTTACCAAGAGGGCTTCTCTGATAAAGAGTGTTTTTTTATAGCCATCTACCTTTTCATAGTCTTGGTTTTCAACATTGTCATTACTTTTTGAAGACACACAGATGCTGTTATCCATCCCCACTGAACCAAAAATCACAAAGCGTCCAAAAGGATCTGTTTTCAGCTTAATAGCTACCGGAATGCTTAAATAAGCCATATTATATACTGAACGCACAAATGCACTATCTTTGGTTGTGTTTGCATCAACCACATACTTATCTAAAAATGATAATTCCGAACGAATATGGCGTGCATTGATACCGGTATGAAAATAATAATTTTGCAAGGTCTGCACTAAATTAATGTCAACACCTACTCCATAGACGCCTCCTATCTTAGCCCCTTCATTCTTATATCCATCAGTTTTCGGACTTGCCCACATAATAGTCGGACCTCCAAAAAATCCGACTTCTACCAAACGGGGTCTTGTTTCAAATTGTGCAAAAAGCGTTTGCATGGATAAAATGCAAACCAAAACGATAATACTACTATTCTTTTTCATTTTTTCGGTTTTAATTATGGATGCAAAAATACTATTTTTCTCTATACCAATGCAAGCTTATACAATTCTTTTTAAACCAAAGTCTGTTAAAATTTACACATTTATAATCGTTGCTTCACTACTTCAAACAATAGTATACCGGTGGCAACCGACACATTGAGTGATTCGACACTTCCGAGCATGGGAATACGCACATTCACATCGCACAAAGACAATATCTCGGGTGAGATACCTTCTCCTTCATTGCCCATAACAAGGCAAAGCGGGGCTGTCATTTCCTGCTCGAAAAACATTTTTTTTGCTTTTTCGGTGCAACCTATCAAGCTGATTCCGGATTGTTTGATATACGTTAATACTTCCCTGGGGCTATCGTGACGACAAATCGGAATTTTATGCAAGGCTCCCGACGAGGTTTTAACGGCATCTTCGTTGAGTTGAGCCGTGTTTTTGGTCGGAACAATAATTGCCTGTACACCGGCACATTCCGCACTTCGGGCAATAGCTCCCATGTTGCGAACATCGGTGATTTTATCTAAAAACAATAAAAAAGGAACTTCTCCTTTTTCATAAATTGTTGGAATAATATCATATATACTTTGATATTCAACCGACGACATAAAACAAACAACACCTTGATGATTGCCTCCCGTAAAACGGTTTAGACGTTCAACCGGTACGTATTGAAAGGGAATGTTACGGTCGCGTATCAGTTGAAACAATTCACGAAACATTTCGCTGTGGGCTCCTTTTTGTAAAAGGATTTTATCTATGTCTTTATTCTCATTGATGGCTTCTATCACAGGACGAATACCATAAATTAAATTCGGATTTTTAACACGTTGCTGCTTAAACATCATATTTTCTTTTTTGCAAAAGTACACAAAAAAACACTATGCAAGGGTGGTGATGTGATGATTTAGTTTTCAGTTTTCAGTTTTTCAATGCATTGGAAATAACACGCGGATGATGTGGATGCGACGGATAAACGCCGATATGTAAGCGGGTGATTTACATTCACCCGCTTACTCTGAAAATGTACAATGTGTTTTACTTACTGATTTCCACGAATTAAAAAAACTATCCGCTGTAAGTTCTCTATTTTTTATAAAGAGACATAATCGATACTATAAACCTAAAAATCCGAGTAATTCAAATATATGATTATTTTCTGATAATAGATCTACAATGTTTTAATTATCCTTTTTATCTAATTCTATCCTGTAATAATATTCATAACCGGAATCGGGGGATTCTTTTAAGATAAATCCTGTAATAGCGTATTGATTGTTAGCTATTTTCTTATATGTAATATTTGAAAACGAATAATCAGCATTACTTTCAAATGTAAAAAGAAACTCACCTATATAACTTGGAATATAAGCACTATCTTTACCATTAAAATTTACGACTAATTTACCGGGATTTATAAAGATTCTCAATCCTTTATCTATACTATCGGGAATATGAATTTGATTATACTTACTTCCTTTAGTTAGGGTTATTAACCATCCTTCGCCTACTGTTAGTTCGTCTTCTTCATTCCCATCTAAAGAAAAAACAGAGATTTCATAAAGTCCGGCGAGTTTATCCGCTTTTATTTTAACGGATTTCGTTTCACTTACTTCTTCTGTCGTAAATGTGGCAATTTGTTCTCCGACAAGATTATAATCAATACCTGATACACTTACACTTGAGCCATCGGATGCACTAACGAATTTTAAGACATCTTGGTCGCTACTTCCTAAATCAAGCATTATATCCCCCGAAAAAGATAAGGTTACTTCCTTTTTACAAGAATAAAAAGCAAGCATAAAAAATACTGCAATAACTGCAAAAATACTTTTTTTCATTTTTCTAATTTTTAAAATTATTTTATTTCATTAATTTTTCATTCACTTTTCTTTCAAATAAAGGGACTAATTCTTCAAAAGTGCATTTTTCCACAAAAATGGTATCCCCATATTCTATTAACCTGTAATGTTCATCTAATTCATATTCTTCGTAAACATTTTGTAATAATTTTTTATCAATAATAATATTATCTTTCGACAAGCTATAATTTTTTATTAAACTTTCTGCAAAGTTACTTGTAGGATTATTATCATATAGAATATAATAAATCTGATTTTTTTGAAAATCTTTCAGATTATTCTTCATTTCAGACATTAGAAACTTTAAACAACTTCCACATGGATAATTTAAATTAATAATGATAACCAAAGAATTTTTAGGAATATGTTTCTTTTTTAAATACTTATTAATTGAAATTTTATGCTTCTTTTTCACAACCATTTTCGTTAAATGATTTTCTTCATAATTTTGCCATGATATTTTTTTAGGTGTTTTTTCCGGTAAAACCAAAAAGGATAAATTATTGTGTTTGTTTAATGATGACAATTTATTATTAAAATAATATGGTGTTTTATAGTTTTTGTTATCAAACATATAAGCAATGTGATTAAAATTTGAATCCATTACTTCTATAATTAAAGATGGTACGTAATTTTTATAATTCCAAATAGAAAGTCTTCTAATATACACATTTTCTATATCATACCATTCAGGCTTTGAAAACCTGATATCCATATAATTTTCATTATTTTTCCGAGAAGCAATATCAATATTTTGAAATGTATTATCATAAATGCATTTAATCAATAACAAACTATCTAAATCAAAATCATATTGGTATAAATAATTTGAATAAGGAAAAAAAACAATAAGATTTTGATTTTTGTCATAACATATTTTAATAAAAAAATAATAACTATCCGAATGAAATTCTTTTCCAATATCCTGCATCGGAAATTTAACATTTAGCATTTTCAACGTTTTATTAGCTAAATTATATGAACATAGTAATTTCGGATTAAATTTCAAGAAATTTTTATCATAAATAGGCGGGCTATAAATTCCTAAAGGGATTAATAAATTTCCATTTATGATTCTATTTTCCCTAATATCTTGAATAGCATATTCAATCATATAATCAACATTTCCTTTATAAATATAAGGAAGTTGATTTAAACTATAGGTATTCACAACTTCACCTTCTTTATTTATTAATATAAAATCGAATTGATTATCAGTCTTATTAAAGATAAACACTCTTCTATAAAAAATAAAAATGGAATCATGATTATGATAATATATATGATTAATCGAATAATGAGGCGTTTTCTTTAATTCTATTGTTTTTACTTGGTGTGTTTCATAATTATACACAAATAAAGTATCCGATCCTGAATTTAAAGCGACAAAAAACAAACTGTCATTTATTTTATTATAACACTTATGATCTCCCCACATTGATAAAGTATGACTATCATTAAAGTTAATAAAATATTGTTCCTCTTCATTAACTTTTACAACTTTAAAATCAAGAAAAGAAAATAATTTATTAATGTTTTGGCAGCTATTTAAATGGATTATAAAAAGAATCAGAAACAAACAAAATGATTTTTTCAACATAATAGTTATCTTTAATTTTTTATAAAACACTAGTCCACTCTATTGATTAAATGAATGAGTGAACTAGTATCAATAATATTTGAAAATTTAATCCCATTTATATGCATATTTCCATTGCATACCATCATATGGATCTTGGTAATGTACCCATATTCCTACTCGAGTTGCATCGCCATATTCCCATTCGGCATCTCCACAAGTATTTCCAACATACTGACAATGTATATCAATTAATCTACCGTAAGAATTAAACACAACTGAACCTTCTCCTCGAGCTTTATCCCTTTTAGGGCTGGGAAGTCCTAATATAGGAATTCTATCTGTATCATTTGCCCAATAATACACATCAGGTTCATCTTCATATTCATAAAAGGCGTCACTCATGTCTTTTTGAATTTTATTTGGATTTGAAGCAAGAGTGTTATCATTAATAGATTCTTTCTCGCACGAGACAAATATTCCTGCGCCTATAGCTGCAACACAGAAGGTTGCTATTATTATTTTTATTTTTTTCATATTCTTATAAATTTAATAGTTGAACTTATTTAATTATCGGTTTTAATATTCTTTGCATGTTTTCTATCTGTTTTTTTTGTACCTTTGCAGGGACAAAATGTGTCAAAGTCAAATATA
>ERZ1645192.966-NODE-966-length-24162-cov-7.830547_pt1 | contig 24162 bp, 19 predicted proteins | sample MGYA00575354_ERZ1645192 | MGnify/ENA primary metagenome ERZ1645192 (study PRJEB40844, sample SAMN11349763) | freshwater sediment metagenome | isolation source: river sediment | host: Sediment | place: India: Faizupur Khadar , New Delhi | collected 2017-02-21 ... | reverse complement strand
ATATAATGGGTCAGCTCATGAATAAACAGGCTTTTCAACCAGTCCTGGGTTCGAGAGCCGAGGAAACGGTCTTCAGGGCTGGTAACATAGAGGTAGACGGCAGAGGGAAAGTTTATGTAGTATCCATTCGCAAAGGCTGTATTGGACGTGATGACCACAGGAACCTTGACTGAAGGAGTATGGGCGAGAAATGGGGCAAGCTGCTCAAACACCTCGTCGGCGAACACCGATAGCTGCCGGGCATATGTCAGGTCATCCTCTTCAAAGATGATGCGCGTGTGTTCGGTCTCCATCTGTTGATAGGAGACGGCAACCAAAGAACCAGATGAAAGAAGCAAAATCAGGAGAAAAACTTTCAAACGGAACATGGGCAACTCCTTGCATTACTGTACAGCAACCTGCATCGGCAGTAAAGGAACATGTGTAAATTGGGCGCGCAGATGCTGGTCGAGCACATTAAAAACCCCGCCTTCCAGGAAAGCGGGGGGAATGGTCTTGCAAGATTGCTTATGCGATTGGATGAATCCAACCCTCCGGAGCTTCGAGTCTTCCCATCTGGATGCCGGTGAGCGTATCGTACAACTTTTGGGTGATCGGTCCCATGTGCTCCATGCCGCTGGGCATGGTGATCACGCCTTTGCTCGTGGTAATCGAACCGATGGGAGAGATGACCGCCGCAGTGCCGCACAGTCCGCCTTCAGCAAATTCGGCGACTTCCTCCAGCGGAATCGGCCTCTCCTCGGTCTCGAGGTGAAGAATCTCCTTGGCGACATACATCAACGAACGGCGGGTGATCGACGGCAGGATCGAAGGGCTCTTGGGTGTCACCACCTTGTTGTCCTTGGTAACGAATATGAAGTTCGCCCCACCGGTCTCCTCGACGTAGGTCTGTGTTGCAGCATCGAGGTAGAGATTCTCTGCAAACCCGTTCTTGTGGGCTTCGTGTCCTGCATAAAGGCTCATTGCGTAGTTCAGTCCGCCCTTGATATGTCCGGTACCGCGGGGGGCCGCCCGGTCGAATTCACTGACCTGCAGCTTCAACGGCTTGATTCCACTCTTGAAATAGGGTCCGACCGGGGTGCAGAACATCCTGAAGGTATACTCGGGGGCGGGAGCAACCCCGATGACCGGGCCGCTTCCGAAGAGAAACGGCCTGATGTAGAGGGTGGCTCCGCTGCCGTAGGGAGGCACATAGGCGAGATTGGCCTTTACCAGTTGATCCAAGGCGTCAAGAAAACGATCCTGGGGGAACGGAGGCATCAAGAGCCTGAGGGCGGTATCGGACATGCGTTGGGCATTGAGATCGGGACGAAAGGCTACAACCTTTCCATCAACGGTCGTATATACTTTGAGGCCTTCAAAACAGGTCTGTGCGTATTGTAGGACCCCTGCACTCTCGCTGATGGTTACATTGGCATCCTCTACCAGTGCCCCATCATCCCACTGGTTGTTCTTCCAGTACGAGACATACCGACTATCGGTCTTGGTGTAGGAGAAACCAAGACTGCCCCAATCAATGTTTTTCTTATTCATACGCTGTTCCTTCGGCTGAGATGCGCCTTGTGTGACTTGTATTGGGGGCTATTGTACAACTTCGTATGCATTTCGTCTATTTATATGCATAACTTTTGCATAAAAATAGACTCTTGCCATCTCATCATTGGGTTTTCAAAGCAGCATCGAAGGCCACAAAAGAACTGGAAAAGTTGATTTTCTTGACATATGCACAGCTTTCCGTTGCTCCGAAAATCCTGTCCATACCCGAGTCTTCCCATTCCACCGACAATGGACCGGAATATCCTGCGCGGTTGAGTTCCCGGATGATTCCGTCGAAATCGACATTTCCATGCCCAACTGACACAAAGTCCCAGCTTCGCCTTGTATCCCCGAAAGGAAGGAATGAACCTAAAATCCCTCCACGGCTAGTACGGTTCATCTTCACATCCTTCATATGGACGTGGTAGATTCGGTTGGCAAAATCCCGGACAAACCCTACCTCATCAACTCCCTGCCACACCAAATGGCTGGGGTCGAAATTGAGGCCCAACGTCGTTCGGTAGTTGAAAAGTTCCAGCAACCGCTGGGTGGTGTACCAATCGAAGGCTATCTCCGTGGGATGGACTTCCAGGGCAAACCGCACGCCGCAAGCATCAAACACATCGAAAATGGGAGTCCACACATCATACACAAGCTGAAAACCTTCTTCAATCATTGCCTCGCTGGTTTGCGGATAGGAGTACCACCGAGCCCAAATGGGAGAACCGGTGAATCCATTCACCACCGAGACGCCGAACTTTTGGGCTGCCCGGGCGGTATCCTTCATCTCCTCAACAGCCCAAGCCCTGATAGCTTCAGGTTTTCCTGCCAAATGGGAGGGTGCAAACCCATCCAGTCGCTCATCCCAGACATCACAGACGCATTGACCGGTCAAATGGGCGCTGATCGCCCGGCAAACCAGGCCGTACCGATTCAATGTCTCGTGCACCATCGGAAGGTAGGAAGGGTCATGCAGGGCTTTCTGCACATTGAAATGAGCATGGGTGGCAAGTTCAAGTCCATCGTAGCCCATCTCTTTTGCAAGACGACAGAGGTCCTCCAAAGCCAAATCCCCGAACTGGCCTGAAGCCAGGGTAACCAAACGACTCATATACATGCCCTCCTTATGAAAATCGTACACATTCACCGGTTTCACTGCTCTTGTAGATGGCATCGGTAATCTGCATGAGAATCAAAGCCTCCTCAGGTGTATTCATCGGCTTTTTCCCTTCCGTTATGCTCTGGACAAAATTTGCGGCGTTGGCCACCCTGCCCATCGTCTCATCCTTTTGAACCAGGATCTCACGATTCACCTGATTTCCATACTCCTCTGTATAGAGCATGGCAGTGTCACAACTGGTTTCATCCACGCCATCGATACCGAACAGGCGTTCCACCTTGCCTCCGGCCCTGCTCCCTTGGAAGGTGACAGAAACCACCTCCCGCTCATTCATTTCAGCCCAGGAGTTGCGGATCATCAGGCACTGTCCGTCCTTGAAGGTCACCATGGCATGGCAGGCCGTCTCAACATTCGTTTTACCATTGCCGTCGGCAATGCCCCAAGGTCCCTTGAAAGAAGGATTTCCCATGAAATCATCAAAGGTGACGCCAAGAACGGCCTTCGGCTGGGGATATCCCATGAACGAGAGGGCCAGATCGATCATATGCAACAAGTCGATAACCGGACCTCCACCCGCTAGTTCCTTGTCGGTGAACCAACCTCCGAAACCGGGGATTCCGGCTCTGCGTATCCAAGTAGCCTGAGCCGAATTGATGCGTCCTACCTGCCCGTTTTCAATATAGCGGTAGATGGCCTGACTTTCGGGCCGGCAGCGGTTGTTGAAGCCGAACATCAACTGCTTGTTTGCTCTTTTCGCAGCTTCATACATCGCAAGCATCTCCTCGGCATTCCGGGCCGGTGGTTTTTCACAATACACATGCTTGCCCGCCTCGAGGGCTTGGATGGTAAGCGGTGCATGGAACTTGTTCGGTGTTACAATGGATACTGCATCGAGTATTGGGAGCTGAGCAAGCATTGTCTCCAAACTTGGATAGGTACGCGCTATCCCCCACTGCTGTGCAAATTGTCCGGCACGTTCGGCATTTGAATCGGCAACCGCAGCTACAGTGGCTCCTGCCTTCTGAAAACCCTTTACATGGTAGGCTGCCATGCCACCGGCTCCAACTATCCCAATATTCATGGTGCTTCTCCTATTTGCCCTTTTTATTGCTCTGTGCAAGCACTGCAACAATGATGATGACGCCCGTAACCAAACCATTGAGGAATGGGGGCACATTGGCCATGATCAAGACTGTATTGATGATCCTGAGCATCAGGACTCCGAGGAAGGTGCCGATGATCTTGCCCCTTCCCCCATCCATGCTGGTTCCTCCGATGGCAACGGCTGCGATGGCATCCATCTCATACCCCATACCTGCGCTCGCCGCCTGAATGGAGGTCAGCCTGCTGGCAAGCAGGAAAGCCGCCAAGCCATAGAGCATGCCTGCATAGGTGAAAATGAGGGTTTTTACCCGATTCACATTGATGCCGCTGAGGCGTGCGGCCTGTTGGTTCGAACCGACCGCATATACATACGTGCCGAACTTGGTCTTGGACATGAGAAGGCCGGTAAGCACGGTGATAAAAATCAGGAACAACATCAGATGGGGAATCGAGAGAATACGACCTGCTGCGATGGCACGGAAGGGAGCATACATGTCCTTGTCGACGGTAAATGGGCCACCCTGCCCCATCTGGTTGATCACACTACGCCAGGCGCTCATGGTGGCGAGGGTGACGATGAACGGGGCGATTCGCCCCTTGGTCACCAGCAAGCCGTTGATGAGCCCCCCAAGGATTCCGGCTCCCAGGCAGAACAGGAACGCCAGAGGAATGGAATGGGTGGAGTTGAGGACCATCACACCAAAGCCGCTGATCAGGGCGACCGTCGAGCCGACCGACAAATCAATCATTCCGGCTGAGATGATCAGGCTCATGCCCATGGCGCAGATTCCCACGATGGCCCCTTGTACGAACTGGTTGGTGATGTTGTTCCACGTTAAAAACGAGGGGCTGACAATGACCGCCACCAACAACAACAGAACGAAACTCAACCAATGGCTGTAGTTTCCAGTGACATTCCTCCAGGTGTCCCTCACCTGATTCCTTGACAGCGTCAAACCTTTCAATTGAGCACCTCCCCTCTTGTTCCGGTCGAATATTCCATGATGGCAACCTCGGAAATCTCGTCACGGGACAGCATTGCAGCTGGTTTTCCTTTGTAGAGAACAAGGCAGCGGTCTGCAAGCTGATGAATTTCCGGATATTCACTGGTGAAGACAATCACACCCTTGCCTTGGGCGGCCAACTCAACGATGAGCTTATAGATGGAGAACTTCGCCCCGACATCAATACCTTGGGTTGGATTGTCCATGATGTACACATCGGCATCGAGTTCCAACCACCGGCTGAGAATGACCTTCTGTTGGTTTCCCCCCGACAGGGAGGTGATGACATCCAAATCACTGCCCACTTTTATCCCCAAGCGCTTCTGACTTGCATCGAAACGCTGCTTCTCTTCATTCTTGTTGACAAGCAAACCCGTATGTTTTGAAACAAAGTAAGCAAGGGAATTATTATTCCTGATACTTAAGTCCGGCAAAATTCCTCGTTCTTTGCGGTTTCGGGGAACCATTGCGATACCCCGTCTCATCACAGCCTTGATATCATGCATCGCAAGCGGACCGCTTTGGGTCTCCAGCGTACCGCCTGTCAGCATCGTTGCTCCAAACAACGAAGTGGCAAGCTCATCGGTTCCCGAGCCTTGCAGCCCGGTACATACCAGAATCTCTCCACGATGAAGCTCAAATGAGACATTGCTGAAACTGCGGCCGGATAAATTTGCAGCCTTGAGCACCACCTCTTTTGTGAGAGCGGCCTTGATGCCATCCTTTATATGAGCCTGTACAAAGCTCTTTCCAATGAGCAGCTCAGTGGCCTGATGCTCATCAATATCCCTAATAAAACCACTTTTTATGAACAAGCCGTCACGCAGGACAGTGTATCGATCGCAGATGCGAAAGATTTCCGGCATTTTGTGTGAGATATAGATGAAGGAGACTCCTTCATCCTTGAGCCGCTCCATGATGGAGAACAGCTTCTCGATCTCCTGGTTGTTCAAGGCGGTTGTGGGCTCGTCCATGATGATGAGCTCACTGGAAAACAACAACGCCCTGGCAATTTCAACCATCTGCTTTTGAGCGGTATCAAGTTCGGCAACGATTGTATGGGCATCGATGCCGCTGTTCATGGAATCGAGCACCTTCTGGGCCTGTTCCATCTCCCGCTTCTTATCAACCATCCACCCCTGCTTGGTGAACTCCTCACCAAGGAACATATTCTGGAAGACCGTCAAGTCATTGCACAGATTCAGCTCCTGATGGATGAAGCGAATCTTCAGTTGAGCAGCTTTTTTAGGCGTCATGCCCTCGATGATGTTCCCATCGATCTCAATCGTTCCTGCATCCGGACCAAACGTTCCGGCCAGGACGTTCATCAATGTCGTTTTTCCCGCCCCGTTCTCACCAAGCAGGCCATGGATCTCCTTGCTGCCCACAGAGAAGGAGACATCCTTCAGGGCCTGTACCGCTCCAAACGACTTTGATATGTTCTTCATCTCAAGGATCATAACAGTCTCCCTACCTATACAAGAGATGCCCAGAGGAGGCCGAAAATCCAGCCTCCAGAGGGCACATGTTCTGGAAAACCCAACCCTTACAGGCTATAGCGTACTTTGTAGAGTTCGCTCTGCATATAGGTCTTGTAGTTGGTCTTGTCGATCATCTCGGTGGGAACCTTGTAGTTCTTCTCAAGCTTCTCGCCCTGCAGCACTTTCAGGCCAAGGTCGATGGCATCACGAACCATGGACGGGGAGAAGGTGTAGGTCATGAAATCAATGCCGCTCAAACCTGAATTCTCAAAGAGATTCATGAATCCTTCACCGGCGGAGACGCCGTTGATCAGGCGGATGTTGATCTTTGCACTTCCGTGATAGTTCTTCAGAGCCTCAACGATACCGAATACAATCTCATCGTCATGGGTCCAGATTGCCTTGATGGATTCAATCTCGGCCTTGCTCTTGGTGTTCAGGAAGTTTTCCATCTGCTCCATTGCAGTCTGCTGGCTCCAGTTGGTTACAAAGGACTGCACCAGATTGAAGTTGGGACTTGCTGTGGAGAGGAAGCCGTTGGTGCGTTCCATCGGAACGGTCGAGCTGTCACCCTTGAACTCAAGATAGTTGACCTTGCCCTTAGCCAGGTCTTCCTTGAAATACTCATTGAAATAACGTCCTGCACCTTCGCCGATGGCTACGTTGTCACCGCTGATCTCGGCATCGGGAGTGAGGCCGGGAATGAAACGGTCGTAGACGATCAAGGGAACGCCGCTGTCCATCACCGACTGTGCTACGCTGCGCAGCTCATCACCGTTGACCGGCCAGAGCACCATTACATCGGGCTTCATGCCGAGGATGGTTTCAACAGCATTGCTTTGCTCGCTGCTTTCTGCTGCCGTCATGAAACGGTAGTCAAAACCATACTGTGCAGACAGTGCCTTGACCTGTGCCTCGCAATGGCGGATGGACTCTGCTGTGAACCCATGGTCAGCGCTGGGTGTTACTACTCCCATCAACTGCTTTTTTGCACCAGCTTCCTTGGAGCCCTGTGCAAACACAACGCTGGTTGCCACCAGCAGGACAAGAAGGATTACCAATACCTTTTTCATTACAAACCTCCTACAGGCTCATGTTCTTCGATGCCTGTGTAGTATTTAGTATATATCTTTCAGAAAATCTGTCAACTTTTTTCGTAATTTTATAAACTTTCCAACGTTTTAGGCAATTTACATCGGAATATCAGAAATATATTTCATATTTTGAAAATTTTTCATGATTTTACATTTTTTACTTGCTTGCTTGCAGATCTGCTTCTATAGTGGAATCAGAGGTATACCCATGGCACCTGCATCCAAGAAAATCACCTACTCGGCTATCTCCGAACTCTCCGGCATCTCGATTGCAACCATCAGCAGAGTCATCAACAACAACCCCAATGTACGCGAGGACACACGCAGGACGGTCTTGGATGCGATGAAAGCTCTTGGTTTTGATACCTCGAGCCTTGAGGCGTTAGGCTCGAAATCAAACGACCTGATCATCTTCAACATCCCCAGCCTGGACAATCCATTCTACAGCCTCATCATCCAAGGGGCGAAGGCAGCCGCCCGGCGCAACGGATACAACATGTTGGTCAACGAGGATTCCATCGATGAAAAATCCTATGACACTTTTACAGATTTGCTGAAAAAAACCAATGCAGCCGGCCTTATCACCACCAACTGCATCAACCGTTCAACCCTGCTTAAGCTCAACGCATTCATTCCGCTGGTGCAATGTTGTGAATGCATCAGCAGTGTGGACATCCCCTTTGTCACCATCGACGATGTCTCGGCAGCCCGCAACGCCGTCGAGTACCTCATCTCCCTTGGGAGAAAGCGGATCGCGTTCATCAACGGACCCTTGGAGTACAAGTATGCCCAGGACAGGCTCAAGGGATACCTGCAGGCCCTTGAGCAGGCATCCATCAAGAAGGATCCGGAGATCATCATCCAGCTGCAGGAGATCAGCTATGACATGGCGGTTTCGGCTGCATTTCAGCTGCTGAACTCTGACCAAAGACCCGACGCTTTCTTTGCCTCCAGTGATGTCTATGCGGCTGCTGCAATCAAGGCGGTGAGAAGATCGGGTCTGGAAGTGCCGAAGGACATCGCCATTCTCGGATTCGACAACATCGAGCTCTCCACCATGTGCACCCCCTCCATCACCACGGTCAATCAACCCAAGTTCCAACTCGGGTTGCTCAGTTGCGAAATGCTCATCAAGCGCATCAGCGGAGAACAGATTCCCATCTCCAGCATGTACATGGATACCGAGCTGATCGTTCGCGAAACTACGCAGAAACCCTCATCTACCCTTTCACGGCCCCAATCATGACGCCTTTGACGAAAAAGCGCTGGAGGAAGGGATAGAGAATGATGATGGGAAGCGTGCTGGTGATGATCACCGCACTCTTGATGGAAATCGCAATCGTACTCTTATCACCCGATCCGGCTGCATCGCCGACCATGCTGGTGCCGGTTACGATGTTGCGAAGAAAGAGCATGACCGGAAACTGGCTGCTCTTGAGGTAGATGAGTCCGTGGAACCAGTCATTCCAGAAGAAGACGGCAGTGTAGAGTCCTACGGTGGCCAAGGCGGCGGTGGACAGCGGCAATATGATGCGTATCAGGATGCCTTTGTAGTCGAGCCCGTCGATGATGGCCGCCTCTTCCAGATCCATGGGAATCGATTTGAAGAAGTTGATCAGCAAAATCAGGTTGAACTGGTTGATCGCAAACGGGATCAGCATCGCCAGACGGGTGTTGGTCAGTCCAAGCGAAGAGACCAGCAGGTAGTTGGGTATCAGGCCGCCTGAGAAAAACATCGAGAAAATCACCAGGCGCATGACGACTTTCACCCCCTTGAGCCGTGTCTTGCTCAATGGATAGGCAAACAATATCATCAGCGTGAGGCTGATCGCCGTCCCGCCCAAGGTATAGATAAACGTATTGCCATACGCATTGAAGAAGTTGGGATAGGAAAAGATCTGGATGTATGCCTCGAGGTTCAGCCCTTTGGGTATGAGGAACACCTCATTGTGTATGATTGCCTTCGGACTGGAGACGGAAAGGGCGAGCATGTAGAGGAAGGGAATCAGGCAGACAGCGAGCGTGAGGGCCATCACCAGGTACACGACAAAGGAAAAGAGCAATGATGAGGGGCTTCGATAGGTCTTCATGCTAGTATATCCCCTCTCCGGTAAGTCTCTTGCTCAATGCATTGGAGGACGATACCAAAATGACTCCGATGATGCCGCTGAACAGGCCGATTGCTGTGGCATAGGAGTAGTTTTGGTTGGCGAGGCCGGTGCGGTAGACCAAGGTGTCGATGATGTCGCTGACCATGCTGTTGTCCGGGGTATAGAGCAAGAGGACCTTCTCAAAGCCGAGGGAGAGAAGCCTTCCTACGCTGATGATCAGCATCACCATGATGGTGGGCATGATGGAAGGGATGGTGACATAGAAAATCTGCTGGGTGCGGCTGGCACCGTCGATGGTGGCGGCTTCATACAACTCGGCAGGGATCGCCGTAATGGCGGCAAGATAGATGATCGCCGTCCAGCCGGTATACTGCCAAGTGTCCACCAGAATGTAGATGATCCGGAAAAAACGTGCCTCATTCATGAAGTAGAGAGCTTCCTTGCCGAACAATTGCTGGCGCAACTGGTTTATGATGCCGCTGGAAGGTGAAAGCAATTCCCCAAGAATGGCGATTACGACCACCGTTGAGATAAACCGGGGCATATAGGAGACGGTCTGCACCACCTTCTTGAATGCAAGCAGATGCACCTCGTTGAGCAGGATGGCGAAGAGGATGGGAATGGGAAAGTTCACCACCAGATTCAAGATGCTGAGGATCAAGGTATTGCGAAAGGCCCGCCAGAAGGCCGGGTCCGACCAGAACCGTGAGAAGTAGGTCAAGCCCACCCACTCGGTTCCGAACGGGCCCATCCCCGGACGATATCGTCGGAAGGCCAGGACGCTGCCAAGCATGGGAACATACTTGAACACCAGGAAATAGAGCAAGGGAAGTACCATCATGGCATAGAGTTGCCAATACCGTACAAAATACGACCTTCTCCTCAGCGGTTTTTCCTGTTTCATCCAGACCCTCCAAACAACCCGTTACAAATTGGCGTTGTACAATTCGGTGAACTTCTCGATGCCAAGGCTCTTCATCTCCTTGACATAGGCGTCCCAATCCTTCTCGATGCTCTTGCTGCCGGTCAGGAAAGCCGAATTCCAGCGTTCAAAGGCATCGGAGAGCGGAGTCTGCAGGGTGCCTGCTTCCTCGGCCATGCGGTCGTCAAACTTCGGCGTCGGAGGAATGGCTTGGATGACATCACCGATGGCCTCAACCTCGGCGTTGATGCGTGCATAGTTCTCATCGTACTTGGTCATCTCGCGGGCATTGACCCACACCATCTGCGTCACATCACTGCCGCAGCCGTACTTGACCTGCAGGCTCTTGTAGATGCCTTCGCTGGAGTTGCGGATCTCATCGGAGAAGACCACCTTGCCGTTCTGCATGGTGTAGGTCACCCCTTCAACACCCAGGCACCAAAGCTTGGCGTTCTCCTCGGAGAAGAACATCTCGTCCACGACTCGGACCAATTGCTCGAAATCGGGACGCTTGGCCGTTTTGATCGGGAACAGGATTCCCGACCCGGTCTTGCTCTTGGGTTGGTGGTGGGCTCCTGCAGGACCTTCGAGGGCCGGATACATTTGCAGTTTGAAACCGGGAATCGTGCTGTTTGCAGTCACCCCGCCGATCTGGTCATAGTAGGCATAGCTGGCCATGGCCTTGCCGGTGGCAAGCTTCTGGTTCCAGCGGTCGCCGTCGATGGGCTCGGCCATCTCAGGGTCGAGCAGGCCTTCGGCATAGAGCTTGCGCAGGTAGGTGATGTAGCTCTTGTACTGCTCGCTGATGGCTCCGGCGAAGTAGCGCTTGTTTGCATAGTCCCAGCTGAGGGTGTTGCTTCCACTGGAGGAATTCTTTCCCAAGCTGATGCCCCAGGAAGGCATGGTCATGCGGTACAGCACTCTCGGCCCTGCCAGGATGGTCAACGGGTAGGAAGACGGATCGTGCTGCTTGAAGACCTTGAGCACCTGATACAAATCCTCAAACGTCTTGGGAGGGGCCAGGTTGTATTTTTTCAGGAGGTCTTCACGCAAGATCAGGCCGCCGTCGTAGAACGGGACATCAAAGAGGGCGGGCAGGTAGTAGCGCTTGCCGTCCTTCAGCTTCAAGGCATCCACATCGTCCTCAAGACCGAATTCCTTGACTCGGGCATTGAAGTTCGGTGTCCAGGCCTCATAATCGCTGATGGGTACGATGGCACCGTTGAGCGACAGGGCTGCATTCTCCCCCTTGGTGGATTGATAGAGGATTACATCGGGTGCGTTGGTGCCGGTGTTGAGGGCCAATGACACCTTCGTCTGGTAATCCACGATGGGGATGACTTCAAATTCGACTTTGGCATTCACCCGTTTCTGGACTTCGGTGACTGTCAACCAATCGTGCTTGAACGGCAGTGTCGCATTGTCCGAATAGAAGGCGGAGAATGCAATCGGGCCGCCTGAGGTCTCCTTTACACCCGCCCCAAACAGCGGGAAGGAAAGTGAGACCAAAACCAAGAGAGCAACCAACAGGGTTTTCTTCATAGTGCCCCTCCTTTTTTATTGGAAACAACCGTAAAACGGTGATTTCGGACAACATCAGGTGTACACCACCTCTATAGTATATGCACCAAATCAAGCAACTAGCAACAATATTTTTTACTAAAGCTTGAAAACAAATTGAAAATATTTTTCAATCAGAGTTCCAATTTACCCATGACAACACTATGCTCTGCGCCGGTCGCGGAAATCAGGGTATTCGGCTTTCCTGCAAGCCGTCGCCAAGCCAGAAGGGCGAAGGCAACAGCCTCCTTGCTGTCGCTGTCACGTCCGAAATCCTTCCAGGTATAGACGGCGATTCCCAATTCTTTTTCCAGTGCATCCAGGATTGCAAGATTATGGCTCCCGCCTCCACCCACAACCAGGTAATCGAGATTACCGTGATAAAACCGCTGCACGCCCCGTTTCACCGAACGGGCGATGAAGTAGGTTGCCGTGGCCAGTACATCCGAACAATTCAGCTGTCTGCTGTCTGCCTGCTTGAGAAGGCGCTGTACATACGCCTTGCCGTACAACTCTCTTCCGGTGGACTTGGGCAAAGATAGGGGGAGGTAGGAATCACTGTATTCCATCCATGCAAGAAACGATGCATCGACGGTTCCTCTTTGTGCCCAGGCTCCCCCCTCATCATAGCGAAGTGAGTTGTGGCTGTAGTGAAAAACCAGTGCATCGATGACCATGTTCCCCACTCCTGTATCGAAAGCGAGCACCTCTTCAGGTTTGCAGTTCGCCGGCAATATGGTGATATTCCCGATTCCTCCAATGTTCAACAGGGCGATGGACTTGTCGGGCTGCCTGAAGAGCAGGTATTCGGTATAGGGAACCAAAGGGGCTCCCTGCCCCCCAGCGGCAAGGTCGCGGCTTCGAAAATCACTGACCACCGGACACCTGAAAGACTCAGCGAGGAAACTGCTTTGACCCAGTTGCAGCGTCGAGCGTATGCTTTGCCCCAAGTATTCAGTACTTTGAGGCACGTGGTAGAAGGTGTGCCCGTGCGAACCGATCAGACAGATGTCCCGAGTCTCCACCCCGGCTTTCTCACAGACCTTGCGTGCCGCTTCCACAAAGAGGCGGCCGAGCAGGGCATCCATCAGGCACAGCTCCCGGCTCCCGCCCTCATCGCCTTGGGCGAGGGCCAGCAGGCGCGAGCGCACTTCCTCCCTATAGGGGCAGGAGACGAAAGCAAGTTCCTCAAGATCGACAGCCTCCCCTTCTCCCTCAATGCGCACCAATGCGGCGTCGATGCCGTCCGCACTGGTCCCGCTCATAAGGCCGATGACCAGGCTCATGTCCTCGCTCCCAAAAAGTCTTTATAGATGCCCGGTGTCGAACCTTCAATCATGGTTGCTCCGACACATTTCTCGTAGAAAGCGGCAGGTCCCACCCCGCCGATGACGGCATAGGCATACCCTTCATCGGCCATTGCCTTCAGGGAACGCAGCAACAAGGCTTTGCCGATGCCCATTCCCTGCATGTCATCAAGCACCCTGGTAGGACCGAAAAAGTCCAGAGCGGTTGCATGATAACAGGCATATCCGAGAATCCGTCTCTCCTTCACAGCAAGAAACAGGGAGATGGGATGGCGTGCAAAGCACACATCCGCCTCCCCTTGGGCGCTGATGGAGGAGTGTTCGCCTATCCAGGAGAGGACCCGGACTTTATCAGGGGCCATCGCCCTCTGGATTGTTATCCCCTGCTCCTCCAGCTTTGCCAGCAAAGGGCTGCTGGATGGCAGGTCATAGAGTCTGACCAACATATCAGGCATGCTTACCTCCTAAAGAAACGCTGAGTCTTCCCTGTGGCACCCATTTCTCTCTCAACATCTCAGCGAGTGCAAGAAACACAGGTTTGGTATAGGCATACGCGGCGATGCTGCGAATGTGTCCATCCAAGAGGGCCAAGTCGTACGGGTTGCGCAAGGCGATGCAGAGTACGGGCTTTTTCGCAGCCAATGCATTCACCAATTGAATCTGACCGGTATGGAGATGCCCGTTGTAGGTTGCACAGACCACCGATGAGGCTTTGTCCACCTGCGCTGTTATTGCTTCAATCTCCCCGCTTTCGGGGTTGTTGCCGGTCACAATCGAGGACCCTCCCAACAGGAGGGCCATGTGGGGTGCGAACACCAACGCATCCTCATCACTGGAGACATTGGTCGCCCGGAAACATCGGGGCCCGACAAAGCAGGGGTTCTCTCCCAATTCGAAGGGTGCATCCTGCACCAAGGTCAGGCTCTGCTGGTGCAGCTTGCGGTTCATCGCTTGGTGTTTCGGGCAATTGACCACGGACAAAGGCTGTCTCTCCTGCTGCTCCAGCATATCTTTGGCCAAAAGAATAGTCTGTGTCGATCGCATCAGTTCCTCTTCACTCAACAGTCCAGCATCCAAGGCGGCTTCCACCGCCTCGACAGCCTCACAGCCCAGGGCAACCCGGTGGCTGATGCATACCAGGTCAACGCCTGCCTTGAGGGCGGCAACCGCCCCCTTTACGGTCCCGTAGTGCTTTGCGATTGCATCCATCTCCATGCAATCGCTGAATATCAGGCCTTTGAAACCCAACTCTGAACGCAGCAGTCCGGTGATGATGCTGCGGCTCATGGTGGCGGGCAGATCAGCCTGTTCAAGGTGGGGAAACAGGATGTGGCTGGTCATGATCCCCATCACCCCGTCATGCACCGCGTGCTTGAACGGGGCGAGGTGCATCTCCAGCTCTTCCTTGGTGCCTTCTACGACAGGAAGGGCCACATGACTGTCAAGGTGTGTATCCCCATGGCCCGGGAAGTGCTTGGCTACGGCCATCACGCCTGCACTCTGCAATCCTTCAATCATGGAAAGCCCGAACGAGGACACCACCTCGCTGTCGTCGCCATAACTTCTCACTCCGATCACCGGATTATCAGGATTGCTGTTCACATCCAGGCAGGGGGCGAAGTCCACATTCACTCCAAGCGCCCTGAGTTCTCTTGCGGTGATCCGTCCAGCTTCAAAAGCAGACTGAGTCGCTTTCGTTGCTGCGATGGCCATCGCAGAGGGAACATTGGTACAATCGCCCGAGAGCCTGGTTACCATGCCACCCTCTTGATCTATCGTAATGAGAGCCGGGCGGCCGCACTCCTGCTTGACCAGCTTCTGAATATCCTGGCAAAGCTGGAACAACTGAGCCTTGCTTGCAATATTGCGGGCAAACAGGATGACATTGCCTATCTTGTAACGCCTCACAGCCTCAAGGAAGGTTTCATCCATCTCCAATCCGTCGAACCCGCAGACAAAATGCTGGCCGATCATGATCCGTCTCTCACTTCCCATATCGTTCAAATCTCCTCTTCTCTTTCATGAATGCTTGCGACTCCTCCTCTGCTTTCTGCAACGTGTGGCCAAGCTTGTCGGCGGACAGCTCTTCAGGTCCGAAGCCCGCAAGCTTGGAAAAATGTGCAGTGAAGGAGAGCCGGTCGGGATATAGATGATGCACCGTCGCGAGCACCTTGAGGCATGTACTGAACGGACGCAAAGCATGGTAATCAAGAATGTGGGCGTACAAGCCGTGACAGAGCGCCCCCTGATGCTTGCCCCGGGATGGGACGAAGGAGACAGGCGTGAAGACGACTCCCTGCAAACCCAGCCTGCCGACCTCGTCGGATAAGCGGTAGGGATCGATGAAGGGGGCTCCGAAGAGTTCGAAGGGTGCACTGGTTCCCCTTCCCTCGCTGAGGTTGGTCCCCTCCAGCAGACAAAAGCCGGCGTAGAGGAACACGCCCCCAAGGTGTGCAAGGGCGGGACTGGTCATGACCCATGGCCGTCCGGTATCGTGCCAAAGGTCGCTTCGTCTATAGCCCGAAAGCTCGACAATCCCAAGCTCGCCGCATAGGCCGTACTGGTGCTGCATCCAAAACGCAAGTTCTCCCATGGTCAGAGCGTAGCGCACGGGTAGTCCGCTCGGACCGACAAAGCTTTCATAGCTTGGACTGAGGATCGCTCCCTCCACCACCAATCCCCCGAGGGGGTTTGGTCGGTCGAGCACGATCAGGGGCTTGCCAAGCTGAAGCAACTGCTTCAGCGTAGCTATGTAGGTGTAGAACCGAAGTCCTACATCCTGAATATCAAACAGCAGGCAATCGATGTCTTGGAAAACCGATGGATCGACCGGTTTGCCTCCGTTGCTGTAGAGGCTGTGCACAACCAAGCCTGTTTCAGCATCCCGTTGGTCCTCAACATCCTTTCCATCTGCAATGAAGGACCCCATGCCATGCTCGGGGGCAAAGAGGTCGGTAATGTTCAGGTGTTTGCATAAAAAGGACTTCGAGGACTGGAATGTTGAGGAAAAGCTTGCAGCATTAGTCACCAGGCCGAATCGTTTCCTGTCCAGGTGCCTTTTCGAGAGCGTTTCCAAAGCCCTGTCCAAGCCGAATTCCATACAGGTTTTCCCCCCTCCAGTCATCCTAGAACACAACACCCGGTAGAGCAAGCACTTCTCCTGCTGAAAAAACAACGTTGCCCTCTGGCAAAGGCAACGTCGAAAAATGGGAATTACTGTGTGTGTTTGGAGTGTTACAGAAGGTTCTCTATGGCCTTTGCCACCTTGCCAAGGTCGTAAGAGGGTTCGAAGCGCTGGACTACTTCGCCATTGCGGTCAATGAGGAACTTGGTAAAGTTCCACTTGATCTCACTGCTCTTCTCATACTCTGGATCGGCTTTGCGCAGGATTCCGTCAAGAATGGGTGCGATCTTGTGGCTCATATCGAAGCCCGCGAATCCCTTCTTGCTCTTCAGGTACTTGTACAACGGGATTGCACCTTCGCCGTTGACATCCACCTTTCCGAACTGGGGAAACTGGGTTCCAAACTTGAGCTTGCAGATTTCGTGGATCTCCTCAATCGACTCAGGAGCCTGTCCATCGAACTGGTTGCAGGGGAAGTCCAAGATCTCAAAACCCTTCTCCCTGTATGCTTCATATAATTTCTCAAGCTCAGTGTATTCGGGAGTGAACCCGCACTGAGTTGCAGTATTTACAATCAGGAGCACCTTGCCCTTATAGGTGGAAAGGTTTACTTCCTCCCCTTTTCTTCCGTGTACGGTGTAGTCATATACGCTCATGTGCTCCTCCTGTTATATCGTTCACTATTTTATTTTTCACAACTTATATTCCAATACTACCCACAACACGATAATTTGTCAAGTGATTTAGTATGAATTTTCCACAACGACAGATACCTGCCTATTCGGTGCAAGAAATCTGTACAAGATGGTATCGAAATGCCCGATACCACCGCATTCCTGCTTTACCATTTCCTCTCACATAACAGAGGGAAATTGTCCAAACGGGCACAAGAAAAAGAATTTCATGCTCTATCACAAACCCAGGTTGACACGATCGAGCAGCTCTACGCCCGACTCTTTGTTGAATACCTGTTCACAGCAAAGCCTTCACCTTCTCTTCGACTTCCGTCATGAAGGTTGTAGGCTCAAAGCGCTCAACCACCTCACCGCTCCTGTCGATGAGAAACTTGGTGAAGTTCCATTTGATCGAGCTGTCCTTCTCGTACTCGGAATCGGAAGCACGCATTCGCTCGTTCAGACGGGCACTACTGGCGTGCAGGGGGTTGAAGCCTGCAAAGCCCTTCTTGGATTTGAGGAACGTATACAGCGGGTGTTCGTGTTCGCCATTCACTTCCAGCTTTGCAAAACGCTTGAAGGTGGTGCCAAAGTTCAGGGTGCAGAACTGGTTGATCTCCTCGATCGTTCCTGGAGCCTGCTCCTTGAACTGGTTGCAAGGGAAGTCGAGAATCTCAAGTCCCTTGTCCTTGTACCGCCTGTAGAGCTTTTCAAGTTCATCATACTGGGGTGTAAAGCCGCAGTGTGTTGCCGTATTGACAATCAACAGGACTTTGCCGGCAAACTCGGACAGTTTGACGGGCTTCCCATCCATTGCCGAAACCTCGATATCATATAGATGCATGGTTGATCTCCTCATAGATAAAGCATCCTGCCTTTTGAGGCAGGATGCAAGTCCTTAATGGCTGGAACTGATGGTAAAAGAGAGTCGGTAGACTCCGCTGCGAACGCGGTACCGCTCCAGGGTATCAGGTCCGCAGGTTGCGGTTCCCACCCCGCGGACAGCCGCATCCAGGTACAGATGGTTCACAGGGCTTCTTTGCAGCTCATCGGCATGCCGTTTCTCCCAGAGCTCCGAAAGCGAATACTTGTGCAGCGCAAAAGAGAACTCATCGTGGCTCTTGAAGTGTACTCCCCAGGTGTCGCCATCATAGATGTCCAGGCGGCTGACCTGCGTCCTCACTCCGTGGTCCTGCGGAACAATATACGGCACATACAGTTCATCGATCGTGGCATGGTAGTCGCCGATTGCAGAGCCTTCGCAGCGGTCGGGATAGTTCTCCTCGGGCCCCCTGCCGAAATACCGTACAGCGGACCAGCTCGTATCGAGGTCGCACTTCAGCCCAACCCTCGGGTACTCCCCGATTGCATCGCTGAGGAAGATGGTGCAGCTGTAATAGAGCTCGTCGGAGGAGAACACCCAGTGCTGCTCGAACGTTCCCAGATCAAGCCCTGCTGGATTCTCGATTCGATGGCGGCTGCACAGCTGCCCATTCTCCATATGCACATCCAAAAGCACCAACGATGTCTTGTCCAGTTCGTTCACCAGCCACTGGCCGAAAGCCTTGTTGTCGTGGTAGAAGGCGTACTCGGGCAGGTCCTTGTTGCCCTGCAGTGTCTTGAGCCCGTCGTTCTCTGTAGGACAGCGGAAAAGGCTTATGCAAAGAGGTGATGATAAAAGCTCCCTCTGGCCGACAAACTTGAGGCTCGAAAGAAGTCCTTCGGCATTGATCGAAGCCTCATAAGCGCTTGTCTCCAAGCGATAGCTGCCGTTCTCCTGTTTCTGTAGATACGCCTCGGCGGCGGGGAAGGCACGCTTGATCGGAGGGGAGAGCTCAAACTGGTCCCAAGCCACGAGGTGTCCGCACTCAGCCCAGCAGGTGTCCTGTTTCAGACAGCACTCGAACAGTACAAAGGCTTGACCGGCACCCAGCAAAGCTTTGGCTTCGGCGGTGGCAAGGATTTCCAGCTGGAATTGCCAGCTTCGGCCCGCCTCGAGTACGGGAAGCTCAATCTCTCCTTCCAGCCGTCCTGCTTCAGACTCGCTGAACAGCTTGTATCGAAGCTGCAGATTCTCTGTGGTCGTGAAATCCAATTCACTTTGCAGGGTGAACCTGCCGCTTGCAGGATGCTCGCTTGTGATGTGGATCGGCTGCTGCACCTTCAGGCACTCCGCCATGGCGGGTTTAGTCGTTCGGTCTGGAAGCACCAACCCGTTGAGACAGAAGTCATAATCGGTGGGTTGGTCGCCGAAATCGCCGCCGTACCGCCAGGCCCTGCCCCCTTCCTTGTCGGCTGCCAGATGCGCATTCGGGCCCACCGGCCTGCCCTGTTCATCGACCAGGATTCCTTGGTCGACCCAGTCCCAGATGAAACCACCCTGAATGCCGCGGGAGCTGCGGATGGTCTTCCAGTAATCGGAAAGACTGCCGTTCGAGTTGCCCATTGCATGGCTGTATTCACACATGATCAGGGGCCGGTCGTCGTCGCTGCTTTCGGTATTGTGATCCCAAGCTTCGATAAGGGAGATGGGCGGATACATCGGAGCGATGATATCGGTGGCGAAACGACCCCTCTTGAGGCTGTCCAAGGTGTGGGCTCCCTGGCCCCACTCGGGGCGGTTCGCCCCTTCGTAATGAATCGGACGGTTGGGGTCGTACCGCCTGAGCCATCCGGCACAGGCGTCATGGTTGTGACCGTAGCCTGCCTCATTGCCCAACGACCAGACAATGACCGAGGGGTGGTTGTAGTCGCGCCTGACCATCCGCTGCACTCGTTCAAGAAAGCAGGCTGCCCACATTTCATCACGGCAGATGCTGTCATAGTTCGCATGGGTCTCAATGTTGGCCTCATCCATGACATACAGGCCGTATCGGTCGCACAGTTCATACCAGAGGCTGTCATCGGGATAGTGACAGGTGCGTACAGCATTGAAGTTGTGCTGTTTCATCAGGCGGATGTCCTCCACCATGGAAGCGACCGACAACGTCTTGGCCATGTACTGATCGTGCTCGTGGCGGTTCACGCCCTTGATCAAGACCCGCTTGCCGTTGATCAGAAGCCGCCGCTTGGAAATCTCAAGGCGCCTGAAACCAATCGGAAGAGAGCGATGCTCATCACCAAGCGAGAGGCCCACATAATAGAGCGTGGGCTGCTCGCTGCTCCAAAGCAGAGGGTGCTCGACATCAAACGAGCTGACAAACCACGAATCCTGTGCTTCTACGCTCCATCTGTTGAGCAGCGTCCCTTGGGGGTCGTACAGGCTCACTTCCAGCGGTTCCTTCCGTGCTGTCGTGGATACTCGTACTTCAACCTTGGCCTTTGCAAGGCCTGCGTCCACTACGGCAGTCACCTTTACATCCTTCATCGTCACCTTGGGAACGCAGGAAAGGACAACGCTTCGATGCAAACCGCCGAACCACCACTGGTCCTGATCCTCGACATAGGAGGAGTCGCTGTAGCGTACTACGACCAGGGTGAGAGTGTTCTGACCCAAGCGTACGAAGTCGGTCAAATCGAAGCTTGAGGGAAGACGGGTATCCTTGCCCATACCGACAAAGGCGCCGTTGACATAGACTTCGAGATAGCTTTCCGCACTCCCTACTTCCAATATGGTGCTTTGCCGTTTCCACTGCTCATCGAGGGTGAAGGTGGTACGGTAGACCCCGGTCGGGTTTTCAGCCGGGACTAAGGGAGGCGTATTGGCAAAGGGCATGATCACATTGGTGTAATGGGGCTTGTCATACCCTTGTACACTCCACGATCCGGGAACAAGAATCTCTTCCCAAACCAGATCGGAGTGTTCGTCGAGCACCTGCTCCTCCACCGACAAGGGAGAATCGTAGTAGCGGAAGGACCACGTGCCATCGAGGCATCGATACAGGGGATTGCTTGCGGCATCCCAATGCTCCGGGCCCTTGACGGCATAATCCAAGGCCGCTTCCCGCTTCGGGAAGGCTTTGGGAAGAGAATGCATCTGCAGCCGATTCATACTGGTGATACTTGGTTGCTCCCAAGCGCGATGGGATAAAAACAGCATGGACATACGTACTCCTATTTGACTGATCCCAACACACCTTCGACAAACCGCTTCTGCTGGGTGAAGAAGAGTATCAGGGTGGGCAGGGTCGTGATGGTTACCGAGAGCATCAGGATCCCATAGTCGGTAGTATAGCCGGCGGTAAGGCCTGTGATAAGCAGGGGCATGGTCTGACTCTCCTGGCTTTGCATGATGATCAAGGGCCACAGATAGTTGTTCCAGGCGGACATGAAGGTGACGATGGCGGCGGCGGAGAACGTCGGGGCCATGATCGGGACAAAAATCCTGAAGAAAATTCCCAGCTCCCCCAGTCCGTCCACCCGGGCGGCCTGCACTGTTTCCATAGGGAACGATTCAGCGCTTTGCCGGAAGAAAAAGATGAGGAAGGCTGTTGAGATGGTGGGAAGGATGAATCCGGCCGTCGTATCAAGCAACCTTGCCTGGCTGAACATGCGAAACAGCGGGACCATCAGGGCGGCGAAGGGGACCATCATGGAAAGCAGCAGCAAGCCCATCAGGGTGTCCTTGCCTTTGTCACGGTAGATCTGAAACCCATAGCCGGCCAGCGAGCAGACAAACAGGCTTGCCACCGTGTTGGCAAGAGCATTGCGCAGAGAGTTCCAAAATGCATTGCCCAATTTGACTGTGGATGCAAGCGTCTTGAAGTTCTCAATCAGGTGGGTGCCGAAGAAAAGCCGTCCTTTGACGATATCCACGCTCAGATTGGTCGAGCCGACAATCATGAAATAGAACGGGAACACCGAGAACAGGCAAACAACACAAAGAAACACATAGGTTGCGATTGTTGCGAGGTGTTTTTGTTTCATCGCTTGTCCCCCACTTTGATCTGGATGAAGGAGAGCACCGCCACCATCACCAAAATTGCATAGGATACGGCAGCGGCATAGCCGAACTGCGGATTGTACATGAACGAGAGGTTGTAGATGTACTGGCTGATGGACAGTGTTGCAATCCCCGGTCCTCCATTGGTGATGTTGCGCACCTCGTCAAAGAGCTGCAGCGTCCCGTTCGTGGACATGATGGTGGTCAACAGGATGACCGGCTTGAGCAGCGGGATGGTTATGGAGAAAAACTGGCGTGAGGCGGAAGCTCCATCGATGCGGGCGGCTTCATAGACACTGCGGTCGATGTTTTGGAGCCCTGCAAGATAGAATACGGTGTTGTAGCCGGTCCAACGCCAGGTAATGGTCAGGATGATGACGAATTTCGCCCAGACTGGATGGGTCAACCAGCTCATGGGACTTTGGAGGACACCAAGGCCCATGAGGGTGGTGTTTGCGATCCCGTCGATGGAAAAGAATGATTTGAAGATCATGGCCGAGGAGACCAAGCTGGTTGCGCACGGCAGGAAAATGAGAGTCCTGAATATGCCTTTGCCCTTGAGCTTGGGATCGTTGAGAATCGAGGCGAGGATTAACGCCAATGTAAGCATGACGGGAACTTGGATCACCAGATAGGTGATGACATTTCCCACCGAAGTGAGAAACATCTCGTCCTGAAAGAGGCGGGCGTAATTCTTCAGCCCGGCGAATTTCAGATTGTTTCCCCTCCCCGTTTGCAATGAAAGGAGAAATGCACTGACCATCGGATAAAAATTCAGGACGAATATGAACAGTGCTGCGGGTATGACAAACAACCAGCCGTACAGGTTGATTTTTTTTGTCAGTGTTGTCTTTGCCATGATGCCTTTCCCTTCTTCGGTGCTCAATCACACAACCCCGATACCGCCAGTATACAGCGGCATCGGGGCGGATGTTAGTTGATTCCTACTCGCTCATCAAGAATTCTACGTTCTTCTGCGCCGTCGCAAGGGCTGCATCGATGTTTCCACCCTGCAAGACTTCGCTCAGGGCACGAGCAATGGCGTCACGTGCTTCATAGTTGAAGACACCGTACTTCACGTTGGGAACCTTGCTGGCATAGTTGACCAAGTCCTCGTAAATCTTCTGTCCACCGAAGAACTCGATGGGAGTGGAGTATACCGGGCTCTTTGCCGCAGGCAGCCAGGTTGCAATGGCGCCGCTTGCGGGCAGAATGGTCTCATACAAGGCTACGCTTCCGCCGAAGGTCTTTGCCAAAAAGTCGATGGCGACGTCGGCCTTCTTGGAATTGGCCATGACCATCCAGCTTGACCCACCCTGGCTGGAGTAGTTCACCGAACCGGCGATGTTTGCAAATCTGGGAGTATTGACAACAGCCCACTTGCCGCTCTGGCTCTTTTCAGCCTGGATCGATCCGCTGATCCAGCATCCATTGATTGTGGAAGCAACGGTTCCGTTGTTCAGGGTTGCAATATAGGCATTCCAGTCGGGAACGAGGATGCAAACGCCGCTTTCAACCATCTCCTTGGTGATGAGAAGGGCTTCTTTCAGAACCTTGTTGTCCTTGATGTAAGCCTTGCCCTGCTCATCGAACATCCAGGTGCCTGCACTCTGGAGCATCAACATCGGAAAGTCGGGCTCGTTGGCAACTGTTGAAATCATGGCGATACCGGTCTTCTGCTTGACGATTTTCCCAAGCTCGATGAAACGTTCCCACGTGATGTCGTTGAAGTCGCTGACCTTCAGGCCGGCCTTTTCAATGATATCTCTTCTGAGGAACGTACCGGTGGCCCCGTTGTCGAACGGTACGCCATAGTGCTTGCCGTCGACGGTCCCTACGTCCACCTTGAACTGGGCGAACTGGGTCAGATCGATTTTCCCATTGAGTGCAACAAATGCCTCAGGATAGGTAATGACGTTCTTCTGGATGGCATTGTCCTGCATCAGGATGATGTCCGGAAGGTTCGAGGTGGCTTTTGCAGACAGGCTGGTGATGAGTTTCTGCTGCAGGTCGTTCCAGGGGGTTTCCACTACGTTGATCTTCACATTGGGATGGTCGACGGCATATATTTTTGCCGCCTCATTCATTGCAAAAACGTTGAATGTCGGATCCCAGCACCAGACAGTGAGGGTTACCGGGGCATTCGGGTCGGCTGCCACTGCAGCGGTCTCAGCCTTGCCGCCTGCGAAAGCAAGAGACGTGACAACCAAAAGAAGTGCCAATACAACACACATGGTCTTTTT
>ERZ1645192.964-NODE-964-length-24185-cov-6.382926_pt1 | contig 24185 bp, 25 predicted proteins | sample MGYA00575354_ERZ1645192 | MGnify/ENA primary metagenome ERZ1645192 (study PRJEB40844, sample SAMN11349763) | freshwater sediment metagenome | isolation source: river sediment | host: Sediment | place: India: Faizupur Khadar , New Delhi | collected 2017-02-21 ... | reverse complement strand
CGGCATTGCCGTAGAGCAGGTCGGCACCCGCCCCGCCGGTCAGCGTGTCGTTGCCGCTGCCAGCGTCGATCGAGTCGTTGCCGGCCAGGCCGTCGAAGGTGTCGTTGCCGGCGGTGCCGGTGAGGGTGTCAGCGCCAGTGGTCGGTGTGGCCGTAGGCAGCGGCCCGGTCAAATCGATGGTGCGATCGGTGAACTGCGCGGTTTCGACCGCATACCCGCTGTATTGGCCAGAGATCATCACCGAATTGGTGCTGTCGGAGATAATCAGGTTGCCGTAAGAGTCGGAGTTAAAGTAAACTCTAGTGCTAGCAAGCTGTGCGAAGACTAGCGTGTCGACATTTCCAGGATCCAAGGCATCGTTTGGCTCGAAAATTATATCATTGCCCCAGCCTCCGGCAAAGACATAGCGGTCGTTGCCATACTCGCCCTGGAGCCCATCGTTGCCCGCGCCGCCGTCGAAGGTATCGCTGCCCTCTCCGCCAAACAGTGAGTCACCCCCTTCGCCGCCGTCGAGGTAATCGTCCCCTGCGTCACCGTATAAGAGATCGGTGCCATCTCCGCCGTAAAGTTTGTCTTCGCCGGTGCCGCCATCGAGGCTATCGTCTCCTGCGCCGCCCCATAGGTAATCATTTCCTGCGTATCCCAGTATAGTGTCGTTCCCGTCGCGACCTGCGAGGTGAAGATCGTCCCCATTTGTCCCTTCGACAAGCAGGGGACCCGATAGATCGATCACTTCACCATTTTCAAAGCGGACTCTCTCGATCGCAGTTCCGTTAAGTTCATCAATGAAGATTGAATCACCATTAGAGTGAAACAGCACAAAACCCGAAGCACCGCCTGAAACGTGGATGTCGCTCCGGCTGATGCCGGGACCAAAGCCGATTTCGTCCGTTCCACCGGTATCGGTGATCCAGTCATACCCCCAGCCGAGATTGAAGCGATAGGTGTCGTTGCCAGTCAAACCGCAAAGATTATCGTTACCAGCTAGGCCCACGATCGTGTCGTTGCCGTCGGTTCCAATGATCGTGTCATTACCTTCGGTTCCGGTGATTGTTTTATTGCCTTCGGTTTCCGTAACAGAAATAGTCACGTCGGCAAACGCACCTACTCCTTTATCATCGGCAACGCCATACCGAAAGTTATCTGTGCCAACAAAACTGTCAAACGACATATAACTCACTTTTCCGTCATTGACGGTGGCCGTACCATGGGATGGTGCGGTTACAATCGATAGGGTAGACGTGTCAAGTGTTCCGTCATAATCGTAGTCATTAGACAAGACATCGATGACGACTGTAGAGCCGCTTTCGACAGAACTTTGATCATTGTTGGCGACCGGCTTCTGATTCGGGGCCGTGCTGTCGTCGTTCAGAAGGGTCACACTGACAGTATCGTAGTTTGGATCGATCGAGCCCTTGTCAGTTGCGGTCAGGCGGACCTGGAACGTCTCATCGGCCTCCAGCGTCTCGTCACCCGCGATTTCGATCTTGATTTTCTCGCTCCCGATCATCGCCGGTTGGATGAGCTGGCTTCCAAACGGCAGCCCACCACCGAAGTTGAAATCATTGCGATCAACGGGATGGGCACCGGTTGCAACAACCTCCCAATCTACAGTGACGGAACCGAGGCTGCCGGGCACTTCAACCGGCAATCGAAGGAACGTTCTACCGTCTCCTTCTTCAATCTCAACGCTCAAGTCATCGAAGTGGATCTTGCTCGTATCTGCCGGAGGCGGTGTAACAGCGGCCACATTAATCGTAACCAGGAGGTCGTTGCTGTCAGCGCCTTGCTTGTCGAAGGCCTCGACGACGATGTCGTTGCTTCCCGCGGTGTCTCCTGTCACGTAGGTGACGCGCGAGTGCTCGGTCACCGGCACGTCGGCTTTGGTCGTCCTGACACCATCGAGCGCAAGATAGCCGGCCCCTGGCGTCGCATCCCAAAAGACGAGACGGTCGAGGTCAAGCGCTCCATCGGGATCGGAGACGGCGCCGAACAGTTCATGCCCTTGCAGAACCTGATTTACCTCGACATCGAGGACGCTCGGCCCGGTAACTTCCGGTGGTCGATTGCCCAGCGGAGGCGAGCTTACATTAATTGTTACGCGGAGATCGTTGCTGTCGGCACCCTGTTTGTCGAACGCCTCAACAACTATGACGTTTGTGCCGGTGACTCCTTCGGTTACGTAAGTGACCCGCGAGATCTCGCTCAGAGGTATTTCGATCTTTTGTTTTTCGTTGCCATCAAGCGCAAGATAACCTGCTCCGGGAGTGAAATCCCAAAACGTTATGTGATCTAAGTCAGCATTCCCGTCTTGATCATTGACGGCTCCATACAGGGCTGTTGCGGGAATTTCTTGGTGAAGATTGATATTAATTGTCTCTGCTCCACTGATGATAGGAGCACTGTTACCTGGGTGTATTGCAGAGGTATCATGATCAGGAAATATACTAGAAAACTCAGAGGTAAATCTAGAAAAGTTAATAGGTCCAAAATCAATTGTCCTTATATTGTAAGTCTCGATCGCCGCCTGAAGACTCTCAGTTGTCAATTGGCCAAATTTTAATAGATCAACAATAGACTGTACTAAACCTCCGATGTGAGCAGCTGTTGCTGGCATATCTACTGGTATCGGATTGTTTAAGTCAACTATAACATTTGCCGCTCCTTCAACGAGAGAGCTGAACCATTCCTTAACGGTATCTCCCAACGTACTATTTAGTGAAGTAGCCAACGCAACATCAAAAATTAAGTGACTTCCTAGTTGAGATAGAACAATACCGTGATTTGTAATATCCCATGCGCTTTGAATACTAGAGACATTGGCGGGTAATGAGCTGGTAAGGCCAGCACCGGCTGGCAGCGTGTTGTTTGATAGCAAGAAGACGTCAGTGGCCATCTCAGAAATATCTTTGCCACACAGAAACACTACTTGCGGAAGAGCTGCTAACGAAAGATCTACAGCGATAGATGCAATATCGTTAAGAGCTAACACGCCACCAAGTGGGGTTCCCGCTCCAATTATAGTTCCTCCAATTGCCGTGCCTATTGCGTCTGAGGCCGTATTTACGGCTGTTGAAGCGAGCTCCCATAATGCCAATTGCGATCCACTTTCAATATTATTTTGTGTAATACGTGTCCATTCTGTATTATTGTTATGAAGCAATATTAATGATCTTGTAGAAACAAAAAGTCGTGACGCTAAGTCTGCCGACACGGGAACGAGTAATCCGGAATTGGTGTCATAGACCCGAAAGTTATCCACAGTTCCATCGTATTCCACTGAGTAAGCAGTGGCACCGTCAAGCAAATAGTATCTCACGGAGTGTCCATCCTATTCTATATAGCATATTAGAACTTGGTCGCGCAGACTCTCAGCCTTTCAAAGCGCAAGACCAGCAAGGTTTGGCCGAGTTTTTGGGGAGGGATTGGAATTTTTCGTAGCGGCCTTGCCCCCCACCCTGGTCGGCCGCCTTGAAAAAGACCCTAACGATAATGCGTGCATCGCGCCACGGCAAGAGGATTCGCCCCCATGTGGGGCGCTTGTCAGCCGCCGTTACCGCGTGTAGAAGGAACCAGCGGTCGTTCATCGCAATGGGGGATGAACGCTGATGGGAGGGAGCGCGAAGATGATGAAGGACCATGACACCAGCTCCGCTGGCGATTCCGTAACGGTTGGCGAGGATGTGAGCCGGCGCAAGGCGTTGGAGAAGCTCGCGCTCTACTCGGCTCTGGCAGCACCGGCGCTCACCGTACTGTTGAAGCCGCGCGAGGGCCAGGCCGACTCAGGCTCCGGCGGCGGGGACGACATCTGATTACGTCTCGGCGAGGGCTTGGCGGACCAGCGTGATCGCTTCCGCCCGTGACGAATAGCTGAGCCGCCAGGCGGGTCGCGTCTCCAGCCAGTGGAGGAGGTCGATCCGGTCATCGGGTGCCACCGGGATGGCGCTGAGCGAGGCGGTCAATTCGCTTAGCGCCGCCACAGGCCGCAGGCGTACGGCGCCGGCAGGCGCGTCCGCAGCATAGCGAACGAACAGCAATGCCGTCACCTGACGGCCTGAAAACAGGGATGGGCGAGGTACCGCGCCCAAATACCGGATGCAACGCGCACCGAAGCGGTGGGTCGGCGCGGTACGAAGCGCAGGGAACGACGCGCTGAGAAGCGGCCAGCTGCCTTTCTTGACGCTGAGGGCATAAGGGACTGTCCAGACGTGGCCGGTCCGCGCTTCCAGCGGGATCAGGTCGTCGCTCACCAATCGCCAGCCCTCGGCGATCAAGGCAGCCGCAAGCGTGCTCTTGCCGGATCCGCCCCCGCCCAGCAGGACGACGCAGCAGCCGCCGTCGGTGACCGCCGCGCCGTGCAGGATGGTGGTGAACCGCTGTTCTGGCCGGCCCAGGCGGATCATGCGGTTGAGAACGGCATTGCGGGCCTGCGCCAGTGTCAGCCCGCTCCTGGCGAGGATGCCGTCTTCGTAGAGGGTGAAGCCGGAGCTGTCGTTGATAACGAGAAGTTCGGCTTGCGGGATCGCCGTTGCGTGGCACGGCGCCAGCACCGCCGCCAGCAGCTCCGACAGATGTGGATCGGTGCAGCGGACCCGGATCGGCCGGGGGCCGCAAGCGTAAACGGTATCGAGGCGGATTTCGGGGGTGTCGAGTGCGGGCGGAGTTTCGGCGGCCGATGCTGCCGGCGCCGGGGCAGGCAGCTCGTCGAGTAGCCCGGCGTCGCGAAAGGCTGCAATCAGGGCGTCGACATCGGCATCGCTCGCGAACTCGGACGCGGCAACGTCGTGGCGCCGCAGGCGCTCCCAGAGAATCCGCGCACGTGGGTGCAGCAGCATCACGCCGCCTTCGGTCGGGTGGCCGAGCACAAGGTGACCATCGAAGGGAATGGCCGACCAGGTTGCGGCCAGGGTTTTCAGGCGATCGAGGGTGTTTTCGTGTGCGGCGTTCGCCTCAAGCGGAACCATGGCGCGCTGCTCCTATGGTGACTGCTTCCAGGTCACGACAATCACGCGCCGTATGAGCCGGTAGAAGTCGCGCTGGGTGCTCCGCCGCAGATAGTGGGCAAGCGCCCTCCAGCCATCGACACGAATGCGACTGCGGATCACTACGAGAAACCGTGGCGGGATGCACAACGCGGGGAAGCGGCACAACAGCTTCGCGTAACCCGCGGCCAGATGCGCGCGCCATCCCGGTTGTCGGATCTCTGGAAGCGGCATTGCGAAGAGTTCCCGTCCGAGGGCGAGGTAGGCATAGAGCACAGGGCGCCAGCCCCGCCGCTCGAACCACGTCTCGAGCGTCGGCCAGTCGATCGCGCTGCCATGGCGGCGTTGCAGCAGGGCGAGATCATAGAGCGCGCGAAGGTCCACAATCCCGGTCTGCGAGCAGCGATGCATGACTTGATGATGGACGACATTGACGATCACGGTCTCCAGCGGCGGCAACACCTTCACCCGCGCGCCGTTGGCGAGGCTCCGAGAGACGCCTGCCTGCAGCAGGTCTGACGCACAGAGGCGGTGCCGTTGCTCGACAGGGAGAAGCTCCTGGTGCAGTTCCACCAGCTTGAGACCGCGGCGGTGGGTGAAGGCAATCTGGCTGTGCGCCTGCAGCGGCATTTCTGCAGGCAGCGGCTTAGGGTGGAACCAGCCGGCACCTTCAAGCGCACGTGCCGCAGCCTCGAACTGTGAGGGCGAAACGAGGATATCGATGTCGCGGAGGACGCGGGAGCCTCGATGCGGATAGAGCTCGGTGACGAGGCATCCAATGCCCTTAAGAAGGAGCGGCTCGATACCGGCCTGGTTGAGGAGCAGCGCCACGTCTTCTACGGTCGCGAGGAGTTCGGTGTTCCTGCAGGCGTTGAGGTCTTGAACCGTCTCAAGGTAGTCGCGCGCCGGGACCGGCAGCAGATCCCAGAGACCTTTTCGCGCAAGCTCTACCGGCAAGGCAGGGGCGATGAGGCGGGTGCCGGCGGCTCGGAGTAGGCGGGTCCAGTTCGTTTGTTTGCTGGACAGGGTCGCCCGGAGATGCTCTTGCGCCGATGCCGGTAACGTTAACGGCGTCAGGCAGTGAGCGAGGAAAACGGTGATCGCGCCACGGTTCATCAACTGAGCCCCCCTTGCACGGCTCAGGATTACCCGCACGGGCTCGCATGCTCAAGCAGCAGATTGCGTCTCGCAAGCGGGATCGATGAAGTCGGGAGCCTCTCCATCACCGAGAGGCGATCTCGACGCGTGTCGGAAAGCTGGAAAGCGCGTGTGCTTGTGTCTACGCATCGGGCAGCTCGTGTGACCCACCCGCGGACCCGCGGGTCTTGATGGTTGCTGAGGAGATGGGCTATGGCATATTATGCCATACAACCGTTCCGGCTGGTGGAGGATCCCCGCGTGCCGACCCGTAACATTGTTCTCACCGTTCACCAGGCGGAGTTGATCGAACGTCTCGTCGGCTCAGGCCGATACCAGAACGCCAGCGAGGTTCTCCGTGAGGGGCTGCGGCTGGTCGAAAGCCGCGAGGCCGAGGAACAGGCGCGGATCGCGGCGCTGCGGGACGCTGCACGTGTCGGCATCGCCGATATTCAAGCCGGACACTTCCGCATCTTCGAAACGCCAGACGCGCTCGAACACCATCTCGCATCCGTTGTCGATGAGGCTGTCGCGGACCGCTCGGCACAGGCCAACTCCGAGTAATGGCCGAGAAGTCGCCTTGGCCGGTTCGCCTCACCGCGGCAGCCGAGGCAGATTTCCGCGGCATCGTGAGATGGACCTTCGAGCGCTTCGGCGAGGCACAAGCACGCGCTTACGCGGACACGCTGGTCGGGGCGATCACGGCCCTGGCCCAAGGCCCGGCCATCCGCGGCGCGAAGGCACGTGACGATATCGACAACGGGCTCTTTACCCTCCACGTCGCCCGAGGCGGACGCCGAGGCCGGCATTTCCTGATGTTCCGGATCGGTCATGACGGCGATCGAGACGTGATCGAGGTGCTGCGGATCCTCCACGACACGATGGATGCGCCACGCCACGCGCCCAAGAAACCGAAAACCGAAGGCGAGCAATAAGCCTTAAGGCGCTCTTGGTGTTTGGTCGTGTAGCTTTGCGAGGCAAGCCGCGTGGCAACCGGTCCCTTGATCTCCGCGGCGACCGAAGGCGTCGATCTCATCGCAGACCCGGAGCCGGCTCAAGGAACTGCTTTCGGCAAATACTTCGTAAGCCATGGAAATCGCATAAGAGACGGTTCGTTTCGGGGTGCTTTCCCTCCGCCACGAGATCTCGGAAAGAGGCGCACTGGCAATAGGTTAGAGGGGTAGCGTTCGGGCCTGCCCGCCATCTTACCCGCCCTCACGATCGCGTTGGCGCCCTCATGCAGCTTCCGGAACGCCAGCGGCAGGATCGATCCGCCAGCGGCTGGCATCCCGCATCGCTTCGGCCAGCACCGCACGCGAGAACCAGTCGATAATCGCCACCAGATAACAAGACCCGCGGCCAATCGGAATGTACGTAATATCGGCCGCCCACACCTGGTTCGGCCGGTCGATCACCACGTCGCGCAGCAGATAGGGATAGATTCTGTGCCCCGGCGCCGGCAGGATCCGCATGCCCACGCCGCCCGCGCGCGACCGAACCGTACCGGCCGGAACGCACTCCCCAAGAACGTACCCCCAGGAACACGCTGATCATCAGCCGTCCGCCGTGACGATGCCGCCTGCGTCCCCCCGGCGAAATCTTCGACCCTCTCAGAACGTTATTGTTTTCAAACGACTGATGCCCTTGGCGCGCCTTGCTGCCGGAGTTTCCGAGCCGGCTGCCGACTTTGGCACTGTTCGTGCGTTTCCGTCCTCGTCGCCAGTTCATCAAGTCAATGTCGCTGAGGCAGCCAATAACGGGGTTGTTTTCGGCAGGGAGATATCCGTCATGCCAATGGTCTTGCTAGAATGCGACCAGGACATTCCTGAGCGCGAACGACACATATACTTCAAGGCGCCGGGCGAGGATTCGCGCGACTACCTCCCGGCAGCCAATGCGCCGACGATCCCTGGCACCCTCTCCGAGCGCGGATGCTCCTTCTGCGGCGCCAAGCTCGTGATCGGCGGCGTGCTGAAGGACACCATCCAGATGATCCACGGCCCCCTCGGCTGCGCCTACGACACCTGGCACACCAAGCGCTACCCGAGCGACAACGGCCACTTCCAGCTCAAGTACAGCTGGTCCACCGACATGAAGGAAAGCCACATCGTCTTCGGTGGCGAGAAGCGTCTCGAGAAGTGCATGCACGAGGCGTTCGATGCCATGCCCGAGATCAAGCGGATGGTCGTCTACACCACCTGCCCGACGGCGCTGATCGGTGACGACGTCAAGGCGGTGGTGAAGAAGGTGACCGCGGCGCGGCCCGACGTCGACATCTTCACCGTCGAATGCCCCGGCTTCGCCGGCGTCAGCCAGTCGAAGGGCCACCACGTGCTCAACATCGGCTGGGTGAGCGAGAAGGTCGGCACCGTCGAGCCGGAAATCACCAGCGAGTACACCATCAACTTCATCGGCGACTACAACATCCAGGGCGACACCGACGTCCTGCAGCGTTACTGGGACCGTCTGGGCATCCAGGTGATCGCCCACTTCACCGGCAACTCGACGTACGACGCCTGCCGCTCAATGCACCGGGCAAAGCTGAACGTCGTCAACTGCGCCCGGTCGGCCGGCTACATCGCCAACGAGCTGAAGCGGCTCTACGGCATTCCGCGGCTCGACATCGACAGCTGGGGCTTCAACTACATGGCGGAAGCGATCCGCAAGGTCGCGTCGTTCTTCGGCCTCGAGGAAAAGGCCGAGGAATTGATCGCCGAGGAGACGGCGAAGTGGAAGCCGCGGCTCGACTGGTACAAGGAGCGCCTCCAGGGCAAGAAGATGGCGATCTGGACCGGCGGTCCGCGCCTCTGGCACTGGACAAAGGCAGTGGAAGACGACCTCGGCGTCGAGGTGGTGGCGATGTCCTCGAAGTTCGGCCACGAGGAAGACTTCGAGAAGGTGATCGCCCGCGGCCGCAACGGTACCTACTACATCGACGATCCGAACGAGCTCGAATTCTTCGAGATCATGGACAAGGCGAAGCCGGACATCATCTTCACCGGGCCCCGCGTCGGCGACTTGGTGAAGAAGCTGCACATCCCGTATGTCAACGGCCACGCCTACCACAACGGTCCCTACATGGGCTTCGAGGGCTTCGTGAATATGGCCCGCGACATGTACAACGCCACCCATAACCCCCTGTTTCGTCTGGCGGCGATCGACATCCGCGATGATCGCGCGCTGCTGGTTGAGGAGGCGGCGTGATGGGCAGCAAGGTGGACGACCTGTTCGGCTACGTACAGGAGCGCTGCCTGTGGCAGTTCCACTCCCGCACCTGGGATCGCTCGGAGAACATCGACGGGATTATCGGCAAGGCGATCGATCTCCTTGCCGGTCGCGAACCGGCTGCCGATACCCCGGCCGACCGCTGCTTCGTGGCGGATGCGAAGGTCATGGTCGCCGACTTCCGGTCGCGCTTTCCCTGGATCAAGGAAGCAGACGAGGCGGAGATCACCCAACTGCTTGGCGGGCTCCGCGACCGGCTCACCGATCTCGCCATCACCAGGTCGCGCAATCACGAACTGACCCACACCCTCTACTAGCCGCCCTCGGCGCGGGGCGGCCCGATGCCGTCCCGCGCCGACCCGGGCGCCCCTGTTCGAAGAGAGGTTTCACCCATGACCTGCACCATCGAGAGCAAGGAGCGGGGCGGCATCATCAACCCGATGTACACCTGCCAGCCGGCCGGCGGCCAGTACGCCAGCATCGGTGTCAAGGATTGCATCCCGCTCGTCCACGGCGGCCAGGGCTGCACGATGTTCGTGCGCCTGCTGTTCGCCCAGCACTTCAAGGAGAACTTCGCCGTCGCGTCGAGCTCAGTGCATGAGGAAGCCGCGGTGTTTGGCGGCACCAAGCGCATCGTCGAAGGAGTCGAGGTGCTGGCCCGCCGCTATCCCGAACTCCGGGTCATCCCGATCATCACCACCTGCTCGACGGAAGTGATCGGCGACGACATCGAGGGAACGATCACCGCCTGCTACAAGATGTTGGCGAAGGAATTCCCCGGCCGGACGATCCACCTCGTTCCGGTACACACGCCGAGCTTCAAGGGCAGCCAGGTCAGCGGCTACGACGAGGCGGTCAAGTCGCTCGTCAAGACGCTGGCGAAGAAGGAGCAGCCTGCGGGCAAGCTCAACGTCTTCCCCGGCTGGGTCAATCCCGGCGACGTCGCCGAGCTCAAGTTCTATCTGGACGAGATGGGCGTCGACGGGACGATCCTGATGGACACCGGCCGCTTCGACTCGCCGATGCTGCCGGACAAGTCGCTGCAGACCGAGGGTTCGACCACCGTCGAGGACCTGCAGGGCACGGCGAACGCCATCGGCTCGATCGCCCTCGCCCGCTACGAGGGCGCCGGCGCCGCCGACTACCTGAAGAACGAGTTCGGCGTCCCCTGCATTCACTCGCCGACGCCGTACGGAATCGCCAATACCGATACGCTGCTGCGCAACATCAGCCAGCTCACCGGCAAGCCGATTCCGGAATCGCTGGTTTGGGAACGCGGCCGGGCGCTGAACGCGCTCACCGACCTCGCGCACATGTTCTTCGCCGACAAGAAGGTGGCGATCTTCGGCCACCCCGACATGGTCATCGGCCTCGCCCAGTTCTGCATGGAAGTGGAGATGAAGCCGGTGCTGCTGCTGTTCGGTGACGACAACGGCCGCTACAAACGCGACCCCCGCGTCGCCGAGCTGAAGAAGGCGAATCTCGACTTCGACATGGAGATCGTCTGCAACGCCGACCTTTGGGAACTGGAGCGGCGGATCAAGGAGAAGACGATCGAGCTCGACCTGATCATGGGGCATTCGAAGGGCCGCTACATCGCCATCGACGCCAACATCCCGATGGTCCGGGTGGGCTTCCCCACCTTCGACCGCGCCGGCCTGCAGCGGCATCCGACGATCGGCTACCGCGGCGCGATGCAACTGGGCGAGACCATCGCCAACACGTTGTTTGCGCACATGGAATACACCAAGGACCGGGAATGGATTCTCAACACTTGGTAGCGGCGGCGGGTCTGGGCGGCCGCTGAGGCGCCGCCCGGGCCGCTCCCCGGCAGTTTTCTGCAAACCCACCAGCGCCGATGCGGGGCCGATGCCGTGGTCCTGAACGGGGAGCGTATGTCCCGCCGGCGCCGATCGCGAGGAGAGACGACCATGCTGGACACGGCAACAACCATGCCGACCACCGCGTTCCCTGGCCACCTAAAGGTCGCGTTCACCACCAATAGTCTGCTCAGCGTTGACGCTGACTTCGGCACCGCGCGCCAGTTCGTCTTCTACGAGGTTAGCGCCGAGGCAACCGCCTTCGTCGACTGCGTCCAGTTCAAGGACCGGCCGCGTGGCGGCGGCGAAGGCGGCGGCGGCGAGAAGAAGGGCGGCGGGCGCTGCTGCGGCGGTGCACCCGCACCCGCCGTCGGCAGCAGCATCGACGCGCGGATCGAGGCGTTGCGCGGCACTGGCCTGCTGTTCACGCTGGCGATGAGTGATCCGCAGTCGGTGCGCGTGGCCGATCTCGGCGTTTTCCCGGTGAAGCTGGCTGGGGCGCGCAGCATCCTCGAGGCGGTCGACCGGCTGCAGGAGATGCTGCGGGGCACGCCGCCCTTGTGGCTGCAGCGGGCGATGCGCGGTTCTGCCGCCCTCGACGCCGTCGCCTGATCGTTCTTCTGCCCGCGGACGAAGGAGGCGGCGATGATCGCGGCCACGTCGAGCGTCGACAACGTGGTGCCGTTCCAGCCGCTGTGGCGTCCGGCGGTCACTCTCGACGGGTGCAGCGTCCGCCGCGGCTCGCGCGTGGTGCTGCGGGAGATCGCCTGCACCATCCCGGCGCGAGCGATTACCGCCGTGGTCGGCCCGTCGGGCGCCGGGAAGAGCACCTTTCTCGGCGTGCTCAACGGGCTGATCCCCTCGCTGGGCGGGGCGGTCGAAGTCACCGGCCTCGGCCGGCTCGACCAGCCGGCAGTGCTACGGGAACACCGCCGGCGCACCGCCACGATCTTTCAGGAGCACGCACTGATCGACCGCCTGACGGCGATGGAAAACGTGCTCCTCGGCCTCGCCGACCGGCGCCATCCGCTGTCGCTCATGCCCTGGCCGGTGGAACACCGCCGCCACGCCGCCGAAGCCCTGGCACGGGTCGGGCTGTTGTCACGCGCCCATGACCGCGCCGGCCGGCTCAGCGGCGGCGAGCGCCAGCGTGTCGGCTTTGCCCGCGCCCTCGTCCGCCGGCCGCGGCTGCTGCTGGCGGACGAACCCTTTTCCGCGGTGGACCCGGCACTGGTGCGCCACCTTGGCGACGTACTGCGCCGCGCCGTCGCCGCCGACGGGGTCACCCTCGTCATCGTCTTGCACCAGATCGAGCTCGCGCGCGCGGTCGCTGACCGGATTCTCGGCCTCGCCGAGGGGCGGATGCGCTTTATCGGCGCGCCGGATGAGTTCGGCGCCGCGGAGCAGGCCCGGCTGTTTCGCCCCAATCGAAGACCAAAGGAGAAGGAAGAATGTCATGCGTAAGTTTCTGTCGGGCATTGCCATGAGTGCTCTCATCGCCACCGGTGCGTTGACCGGCCAGGCGGAAGCCCGCCCCGACAAGCTCACCATCGGCCTGTTGCCGGGCGAGTCCGCACCGACCGTCATGCGGATCAACGAGCCGCTGCGCGCATACCTGCAGACCCGGCTCGGCCTGCCTGTCGAAATCGTCGTCGGCGCCAACTATGCCGCCACCGGCGAGGCGCTGCGCTTCGGTCGGCTCGACATCGCCTATCTCGGCCCCGTGACCTACATCCTGCAGAGCCGCCGTGCCAAGCTGGAGCCGTTCGCCCGGCCGACGCACGCGGATGTCGGCCCCACCTTCCAGGCGGTGGTGATCGTCCCCGCCGCCAGTTCGGCACAGACCCTCGCCGACCTGAAGGGCAAGGAGGTGGCGTTCGGCGATCCCGCGTCAACGTCCGGAACCTGGGTGCCGCGCTACATGCTGCTGGAGGCGGGCCTCGTCTCCGGGCGCGACTACACGCTGCGTGTGCTCGGCGCCCACGACGCGGTCGCGATGGCGGTGGCCAACCGCAAGGCGGATGCCGGAGGGCTCAGCATGCCGATCTACAACCGGCTGATCCGCGAGCAGAAACTGGACCCAGCTACGGTTCGGGTGCTAGCGGACTCGCCGCCGATCCCGGAATACATGTGGACGTTCCGCGAAGGGCTCGAGCCGGCGTTCAAGGAGGAGATCCGCCAGGCGTTCCTCGACGTCACCGACCCGGCGGCGCTGCAGGTGCTCCGCGCCGTCGCCTTCATTCCGGCGGTCGATTCCGACGTCGACCGGGTGCGTCTCTGGATCGAGGCGATTGGCAAGTCGGCCCCGGGCACGGTTCCCGAGCCATGAGCACCGCCAGCATCTCACAGGACAATGACGTTGCGGCCGTTCTCGCGGACGGCCGCAGCCGCCTTCTCCGCCGAAACCTCCAAACGGCGGCGCTGCTGGCGATCGTCGCCGCCTCCTTCGCCTACACCGGTGCCTTCGATGCGCCCCGCTACGAGGACGCGCTGCAAACGCTCATCACGCTTGCCGGTGACGCCATGCCCCCCGACTTCAGCCGCTGGCACGTCTGGGGGCGTCCGCTGATCGAGACGGCCGCCACCGCCGTTGCCGGCACGGCGTTGGCCGCAACCCTTGCGCTGCCGCTCGGTATCGTTGCAGCGGGGAAGTGGGCGCCGCGACCGGTGTGTCTCGCGGCACGCCTCGCTCTCAACACCGCCCGCTCAATCCCCGACCTGATCTGGGGGGTGATCTTCGTCGCTGCCGTCGGCTTCGGCCCGCTGCCAGGGGTGTTGGCGCTCGCCGCCCATTCCACCGGCATGCTGGGGAAGTTCTACGCCGAGATCCTCGAGCATGCGGACCCGGCGCCGGGCGACGCGCTACGCAGCCAGGGCGTCTCGCGGCTCGGCGTCCTGAGGTTCGCGGTGCTGCCACAGGTGCTGCCGCGGCTAGCCGACGTCACCCTCTATCGCTGCGAGCATAACGTCCGCGCCGCGACGGTGCTGGGCGTCATCGGCGCCGGCGGCCTGGGGCAGGAGATCGTCACCGCCTTCCACCTGTTCGAATACCGCGAGGCGTCGGCGCTGCTCCTCGTCATGCTGGCGCTGGTGACGGCGATCGGCGGGCTGAGTGATCACCTTCGGAACCGCTTCCTGCGCGGCGACTGAACCGTCCCCGCTGTCAATCGGGCAGATCGCCGATCGAGGTGATGAGCTCGTATCTCTCGCCCATGCCCGCACCGACGGCGCCGGCGCCGGCAACCCGCGCAGCGGAGCCGGCTTTGGCGACCGCGTGCTCGACCCACGGCAGGCCGCCGCAACAGATGGCGAGGCTCACTTCGTTGAGCAGGTCGACGATGTCGTGCCCCTCGTCGACGATGATCGGCTGGATGCCCGCCAGCATCAGGCGGCGGATTGCCGAAGCGCCGATGTTGGCGGCGTAGACAGCGGTGCAGTCCTTCAGAAATTCAAGCTTGGCGGCAAGCTTGTCCTGCGCCGTGTTTTCCAGCCCGGCGCGGATGCTGGTGCCGGTCGGATCGGCCTTCACGAACTGGCCGACGCCGACGAGATCCGCCCATCCGGCCGAGACATCGTAGACGACGAGGCTGTCGGCGCCGCCAAAGTGCAGGTTGACCCGCGCGCGGTCGTTCGACGCAAAGGCGATCTTCAGCATGCGGTTTCCCTCCAGTCGTCCGCCGCGCGGTAGCGGGAGCGGTAGGGCGCAACCAGCTGCCGGCCTGCGGTCAACACGTTGGCGAAGTCGAACAGCGCCTGGCGGCTGCCGCGGTAGCCGACCCAGGTGCGCGCGTGGCCGCCGAAGTGGTCGTGCTGCGGGAAGCCGGCACGCAGCAGCGGCACGCCGAGGCGGGCTGCTGTCTGCACCGCGTGCGAGTTGGCGATGACGAGGTCGAGACCGCGGGTCCGCACGCTGTCTTCCAGATCCTCCAGGTCGCCGACGGCGATGCGGTCAACCGGCAGGTCGGCAAGCAGCGGGGACGGCGCAGAGGCAACCGCCGCCACGACTTCGGCGCCCATGCCGACGAGGAAGCGGATCAACTGGCTTAGCAGATCCGGATCGGCGGCGACGGCGACGCGCGCTTCGCCCAGCGCGAAGTGACAATCGACCATCGCGTCCATCAGCTGCGCGCGCTGGCGCTCGATGCTTCGCGGCACCGGCCGGCCGCTGATCCGGCGCAAGGCATCCGTGAAGGCGTCGCACGCGTCGAGCCCCATCAATCCGGCGAACCGGAGGTCGGGAACGCCAGTTCGTGCCTTGAGCACGTCGGCGGCGCGGCCGAGGGACGAGCCGATCACCAGCGTGGCAATGGAGGCGCCCATTCGGGCGATGGCGGCCCGCGTCGTGCCGCCGTAGGTGAGGGTTGAGAAACCGATCTCGGTAAGGTGTCCGTCGAGCGAGGACGCCAGGTCCGGAAGCATTAGCGCATCGAGCCCGAACGCCCCGATCCACTCATGAAGCGCTTCCGCGTCGCCGGTCGTCAGCATCGGCGATGCGAGCACGTTGACCTGCCGCAGGCGGCCGGTGCTCCGTTCGGTCGTCGGGACCAGCGCGCCGATGATCGCCTCAAGCGCGTCGGCGAAGCCGGTTTCCAGGCCGCCGCCGGCATCGGGGGCATTGACGGGGATGATCGAGACCGGCGAGAACGCTGGATGGGCCGTCCGGAAAGCCCTCAGGGTGCGCGGAATATCCGCCCCTTGCGCTTCTGCGATGCCGGTGGTGATCAGGCCAATGACGTCCGGGCCGTCCTTCTCGCAGATGGTGCGCAGCGCCTCGACCACGTTGTCGTCGGCGCCGAGGACGACAGTGAGCTGCTCCATCGCCGTCGTCTGCAGCGCAATCGGCTCGCGGAAGTGCCGCATGAAAAACAACTTCGAAAGCGCCGTGCAGCCGCGAGCGCCATGCTCCAGCGGCATCGCCCGGTCGATCCCGAGAAAGGCGAGTGACGCGCCCATCGCCGGACTGACCTTCAGCGGACGGACGGCGAGCGGTTTGCCGGAAAGTACGACCTGGGCCATGCTCAGAGTCCTTCAACCTGGCGGGAAAGACCGTGGTCGTTGCGCCCGTCCCAGCGTGGTCGTGCGCGCACCTGCTCCCACACCGGGCTCTCGGCTGACACCGCCACCTGGCGGGCGAACTCGATGATCCCGGCGTAGCCGGCAAAGCCGATGTCCCGGACGTGATCGAGGTCGAGAAATGGCACCCGCGCCTTCAGTGCCGGGTAGATATAGCGGTCGCCGGCGGCGAGGATGTCCGCTCCGTAGGCGTCGAAGGCGCGCAGCAGCGCGGTCTGGTCGTTGTCGTCGATCATCCGGGCGTCCGGCCCCATCAAGGCTCGAATGCGCGCCTTGTCCTCTTCGGTGGATTTCTCGGTGCCGGTGGCGACGACGGTGAGGCCCAGATCCTGCATCGCCGAGATCACCGACCACGACTTGAAGCCGCCGGAGAAGATCAGCACCCGTTTACCGGCGAGCCGCCGGCGATAGGAGGCTAGCGCTGCCTCGGCTCCCGCCTCCTCGCGGACGATCAGCGCTTCCGTTCGCGCCGCCAGATCGGGGTCGTCCAGCACGCGGGCAAAATCGCGCAGCGCCTGCGAGGTATCGGCCATGCCGTAGAAGCTGCCCTCGAAGAACGGCGTACCCCAGCGCTCCTGCATGCCTCGGGCGACGCTCAGCATCGCCTTCGAGCAGACGACCATGTTCGCTTCCGCCCGGTGCATCCCCTGCAAGTCGCGAAAGCGGGCATCGCCGGTCAGCGTGCACAGGACGCGCAGGCCCAGTTCGTCGAGCAGGGGGGCGACGTTCCAGAACTCGCCACCAACGTTCCACTCGCCGATCAGGTTGACGTCGTGGGTCCGGATCCCCGGGCGCTGCGCCGCCTCTGGCACGGGGGCGGGCTCTGCCGTACCGATCACGTGCTTCAACAGCACGTCACCGGCGATGCGGTTGCCGAGATTCTTGTTGCCGTAGAAGCCGGCGCAGTCCACCGGCACCACCGGCACCAACCACCGCCGCCGGGCGCCGCGGGCGATCACGTCAAGATCTTCGCCGGACATGGCCGTGACGCAGGTGTTGTAGAGGAACACGGCCGCCGGACTGTAGCGTTCGATGACGTGGCCGATCGCCCCCAGCAGCCGCTCCTCGCCGCCGCCCATGATCACGTCCATCTCCGACAGGTCGGTGGTCAGGCCGATGCGGTAGAGTATCGAGCCGGAAGAACGGGAGCCGCGTGCATCCCACGAGCTGCCGGCGCAGCCGATCGGGCCGTGGACGATGTGCGCCGCATCGGTGATCGGCACCAGCGCGTTGCGCGCGCCGTCGAAACAGCAGCCGCCCTGCGTCGCCCCCGGCTTCGGCCGCGCGCAGCCGGACTTGCTCTTGCGGTTGTGGTCGCACGCCGGTTCGTTCTGCAGTGCCAGAATTTCATCTGCTCTCATCGCGGGGCTCCTGCGGCGGGTCGCCGTGACGGGCGCCGATGCTCGACAAAGGCGGGGTCGGCGGTGCGCTCGGCCAACGCCCGCGCCCAGGCGATTTCATCAGCCGTGAGCAGCGAGTCCCGGACCCGGTTGAACAGTGGGTTCAGGTAGCCGTCGAGATGGTTGAACAGGCGAGAGTGCCGCTTGACCGTGTTCTTGCGGAACCGCAGGCAGCCGTAACACGCCGCGGATCGGGCCGCGAAGGCGCCGGACGGAACCCGGTAGACGAGCGCAAAGATGCGAATGCCGGTCGCCAGCACTTCGCGAAAAGGCCGGAACCACCACGCCCGGCGATAGCAAAGGTGTTCCAGGCGGATGACGCAAACCTTGCAGGAGGCGTATTCGCGGCCTGGATGGGGTGCTGGAGCAGTGGAGCCGTTCATCGCGTCCCTCCATTCGATGCGGAAATCGTACCGTGGCGTACGATCCCGGCCGCTTCCGTACGCTCCGGTCGCGTCGAGAGGTGGCCCGCTGCGGCGATCGCCTTGCGCAGCCAGGGCGGTGGGTTGGTCGCCAGCATCGCCTGACAACGGGCGAGCAGTGTCGCGATCGGCTCGTCTCGCGGAACCGCGATCGGGTGAATGCCACGCTTCATCGCCGATGTGGCGGCGATGTCGCCGATGCGACGGGCAAAAACCAGATGGCAGGCGTCGATCGCCGCCATTCGCATCGCCACGCGCCCTTCGCACTTGTCCGGATTATCGTTGGCAGCCATGCACTTGCGGGGCATGGGGGAAAATTCGACAAGCCCGACCAGGCGGCTTTCGTCAGCGGCAACCTCATAGATCGCAAGTCTCGGCGTCCGGCCCAGCGGTGCGTCGACGAGGCCGCTGCCGCCGGTGGCGATGGCGACCCGAACCGCTGTCCGGCGTTCGCCACATGGATCGACGAGACGTATTGCTCGCTCGGCTTTCATGTTCATCACATCCACTTTCAAAGGAAAGAACTTGCTTCTACATTCAATAGGCAAGAACAGTGCCAAATAGAAGGCAGGTTCACTCTTTGCGGAATGTCCGATAATCAAGATTATACTGCACCATTCTCAACCCAAGGACGCGTCGCGTGAGATTGAGCTCTCTCGCCGCTTCGGTGGTGTTGCCTTTGTGTATCTTCAGTGCCTCAACGATCATCTCGTACTCGACCGCCCGGAGCTTGGCCTCGAGCCCGCAGCCGAAGCTGGTGCCCGACTCCACCGAGGTCTGCAGCGACGGCGGCAGGTGATAGCCATGGATGACGCCGTCGTCGGAGAGGATGACCGAGCGTTCGATCACGTTCTCGAGCTCACGCACGTTGCCCGGCCAGTGGTAGCTCATCAGCATGTCGAGAGCGGGGGTCGAGATGCGCTTGACATCCTTGCCGCTCTCGGCGGCAAAGCGCGCGACGAAGTGATCGGCCAGCGTGATGACGTCGCTGCCGCGATCACGTAAGGGCGGGATGGTGATCGGGAAGACGTTCAGACGGTAGAACAAGTCCTCACGGAACGTTCCGTCCGCGACCATCGCTTCCAGATCGCGGTTGGTGGCGGCGATGATGCGGAGTTCGACCTTGACGGCTCTGGTGCCGCCGATGCGCTCGAACGTGCGCTCCTGCAACACCCGTAGCAGCTTCGCCTGTACCGACAGCGGCAATTCGCCGACCTCGTCGAGGAAGACCGTGCCTTTGTCGGCCAGTTCGAACCGGCCCTTGCGCTGACCGGTGGCGCCGGTGAACGCGCCTTTCTCGTGGCCGAACAGTTCGCTTTCGACGATCGTCTCGGGCAGGGCGGCGCAGTTGAACTTGACAAACGGGCCGTCGGCGAACGGGCTGTTGTAGTGGATGGCGTTGGCGACCAGCTCTTTTCCCACGCCACTCTCGCCCAGGATCAACACGCTCGTTTTGGCCGGCGCGATCTTGCCGATGAGCTGGTAGACATCCTGCATCGGCTTGGAGTTGCCGATGATGTTGGAAGGCTTGAATTTCTGCTTCAGCGCGTCGTGCAGGCGGCGATTCTCGTTCTCCAGGTCCTTCCGCTCGATGTTCTCGACGAGATAGAGTTCGACGGCCGGGGCGATCATCGACGCAACGATCGCCAGGAACTCGAAGTCCTGTCGCAGCAGCCGGTTGTTCTCATAAACCCGCTCGGCGCAGATCGTCCCGAGGACGCGTCCGCCGTTGAGGATCGGCAGGCACAGGAACGAACAGTCCAGTTCGTCGTCGCCGGTGCGGCTGCCGGTGCGGTTGAGGAACATCGAGCTGTCGCGCAGCCGTGGCGCGACGATCGCCTTGCCCGACTCGACCACGGCGCCAATGATTCCCTCCCCCAGGGAGTAGATGCCGCGGGCTTTCTCCTCCTCGCTCAATCCGAAGCTCTCATGAATGAAGATCCGGCCGGCGTGTTGGTCGAATAGTGTCACCATGCCACGGACGATGCGCTGCCGCTGTTCCATGACTTCAAGAATTAAGGTCAGCGCATCGGCAAGGTCTTTGCTGTCGGCGATCACCCGAATGATGCGGTAGAGCGTCGGCAGCGTCTTGATCCGGCATTCTCCCGTCTGGCAGTCGGTGAACTCGCCGCCGATGTCATCCAGGTCCACCTCGAAGCCGCGGCGGATCGCATCATCCGCAGCAGCATCAAGCCTGCGGCCCCTGGGACCGCCGCCGTTGACCGCACCGTGGAGGTCGGCGACGGCGCGGGTCGATCCAGGCGCCAAAGGCGCGCGGCGACTGCGGACGGCTTCAGGATGGACGACGCAAGAGTAGTCGGGGGAAGCGGTACTCTGGCTCCACGCGGCCGGAACAGGAACGAAAACTGTGGTCCGGCGGGCCGCTTCGCCCTTCTGCCTCGGTGCACCCGTGGTCGGTGCTGATGCGACGAGGTCCGCGTCTCTCGTCCTCTTCATGTGAGACCTACCTGCGAGCGAGGAGCGCATTGCGGTGCTCCGCTGTGCCTGCTGTCTTCGGCTGCGGCGGTGTCAACAACGAAACGGCAGCACTGCCGTTTTCGGCCCGGTTCGACGTGCCGACGCCGACGTAGGCAAACTCGCCGAAACGCTCGAAGTTGCGCGGCTGGCCGCCGGAACCCACGGCGCGGGCGAGGCCCTCGACGTCAGGTACCCGCAACCCACCGAGAATCTCGATACCGTAACTATGAAGCCGCGGGCGCATGGGCGTCGCCGGAGCGATCAACGCCGCCGCTTGCACGGCGGTCCGATCGTCCGCTGGGTTCGGATGCCGCTTGGCGTTAACTGTCTCGCCGCTGTCAAGATCGAGCAGTTCGATCGGGTCGGCACATCCCTCGTCGCCGTCGTGGATTTGTCGATTGTTGACCTGAACGAAGCCGGAGATGCGGAAGCCGCGCTGCTTCAGCGTGAGCGCAAAGCGGGCGAGCAGGTCGTCGACATCGACGGAAGGATCGTGGACGACGACTCCGGGACGAATCCAGGGTGCTTTGACCGGTTCCATCGCGCCAGCAATTCCCGTGTTTCCCCGGCCGCCCGAAATTCTCGATCGGCCGCTGACCACCGATATGAATTAGCCTACATAACGCATCCCCCCAAGCACACGGTGTGCCAACTCCCGGCGCATCCGTAATGAGCCGGTAACCTGTTGCCCTGTATTGATTTTTTGTAAGCACAGGCCACTGCTCGATGCCGGCGAGCTCCTCAGCGTCGCGGAAGCATTGTCGGATTCTCGACGAGACGGCATGTTCGTTGCCGCGGGCAGCCTCACCGGCCCCTTCAGCCAGATGATCTCGGACTACTTTCAGGGGGAGAAGCAGCGGGTCGCGACGGTCTGGGGCCCCTCCGGAGTGTTGCGGGACCGACTTGAGCAAGGCGAAAGCTTCGATGTGCTCGCATCAGCAGCGCTGCCAATGGCCGAGGAGTTGACCGCGAAGCGGCTTGCGGGTCCAACCGTGCTGTTCGCCCGTAACGCTTTGTGTGCGGTCGGTCCGGAATACGGCATTACCCTTTCAACGCACGCGCCGCTCGAGGCGACGCAATTTGCGATGTACGTGCTATCCGGCCAGGGACAAAGAACCCTTCAGGAGTATGGTTTCATCCCGGTGTCGCTCCCGAAGCGGCAATGACCGCGACATCGCGCGCTGGAGCGGATTTCATGGTATCGACGCCGAACCGACGGCACCTCCGCTACGAGCCGGGCAGCCGGGGTCGTTGCGCCGTTCGGTCGCATCGTTAACCTCATCGACGAGAGGAAAAGGCCGATGAGTCAACCAGGGCTGAAGATCATCGTCAGCAGTCAGGATGGCCGCACGGTGAGCGGTCACGCGGGACAAACGAAGCAATGGCTGGTGTTTGAGACCGACAAATCGGGAACCCCCAGCCTCGCCGAGCGCATCGCGCTCACCCCCGCCCAGGTCTTCCATCGGTTCCAGGGACCTGGCCCGCATCCGCTCGACGGCGCCCACGTGCTGATTACCCGGTTCGCCGGCGAGGGGTTTGTCGCCAAGATGGGCAAGCGCGGTGTGAAGGTGCGGCAGACACGGGAAGCGGATGCCGTTAAGGCCGTCGCCGACTTTCTTGCAGGCAGGCTGGCGCCTCCGCCGTCCCGCCGGGTCATGTCGCTTGTCTGCAAGGTTCGCGACGCTTTCTCCCGGCACGGTTGACCATTTGCCCCTGCACCCGCGGCGACGGAGAGATCACTCTTCGTCCGCCGCAACCGCGCAACCCGCCGCGGAGTGATGGTGACGGGTCGCTTTCGGCCCGGCCCTCCCGGCGCAGCCCTCCTTGCCGGGCGACATTTCCGAGCCAAGGCCGATCCATTCAGCGATGAGCTCCGGCTCCCAGCCGGCGCGGCGTTCACCACCCGCTTCCATCAACGGACGCCGGATCAGCGCCGGATCGTCGAGCAGCAATGTCATCGCCTCGACGGCTGTCAGGCCCTCCGGGACGATCTCGCCACTCTTCACGCGCACGGCTGACCGGTTGAACCAGCCGGCGACCTCCCGTTCACCGAAGAAGGAGCGGAGACGGTCCGCCGTCCAGGCTTCGGAGAGCAAGTCCCGTACGACCACGTCGTGGCCGGATGCCTGCAGCACGCGCAGTTGGCGCGCATTTCCCTTGCAACCCGGTTTCATGTAGAAAATGACCTGCACCATGATTTCGAAACCCTCTGTCGCTTTCGGGGGACGGTCTCTGAAGCCAGCTCGGCGTAACCGAGGGACAAGACGTCGCTCAGCGACCGGTGTCCGGACGAGAGAGCAAAATGCGTGCCGGCGTTGGCCCGTCCCTCGGTAACGAATGACACCTTCCGGCTTCGGCAGCCGATGTTAGTATCAAGTTCGCATTATTGCGGCGCTGATCCCCGCCGGCCCAGGAAGCGACGGCCATGTCATTGAAGCATCTGCAAACCGTCGTCGGTTTCCGCAGCGAGGACGGCATCGAGATCAGCGATCAGCGCATTCGCCTCCTTGAAGCCATCGATGCTCTGGGGTCCATCTCTGCCGCGGCGCGAACCGTCGGTCTGACCTATCGGGGCGCCTGGGACGCGGTCGCGGCGATCAACCAGATTGCCGAACAGCCTCTCGTTTTCGGGCGCACAGGCGGCCGGTCGGGCGGCGGAGCATCGCTGACCGGCGACGGCCGCCGCTTCCTCAGGGCTGTGCAGTTGATCAGGCGCGAGTTGCACCGCCTCGCACATACCGTCAGTATCGAACTCGGGTCCGATGTGATGGTCCCTGCCCTCTCCTGGCGGCATTTCATGCGTACAAGCGCCCGCAACATGCTGTTGTGTACCGTGGCCGAGGTCAAGCACGGTGCGGTAAACGCCGAGATCCTGCTGAACGTCGCCGAGGGCATCAAGCTCGTCGCGATCATTACCGAAGAGAGCGTCAAGAACCTCGAACTGGCGGCTGGAAAGGAGGTCTTTGCGCTCGTCAAGTCGAGCTTCGTCCTGCTCGCCCCGGCGGGGGAGGTCGGCCGAACATCGGCGCGCAACGTTCTGGTCGGTACGGTGGCGCGGCGCGAGGATGGCGCGGTCAACAGCGAGATCATCATCGATATCGGCGGCGGCAAGTCGATCGCCGCGATCATCACCAAGGAAAGCGCGACGACTCTCGGCTTCAAGGTCGGTGACCGCGCCGCCGCGCTGATCAAGGCCTCGCACATCATCCTCGCGATTGACTAGAGCGGTTTCCGATCAATCTGGGTCATAGCCGCACGAGCTGAAGGAGTGGGCGCATTCGGCGGCTTGGAAGATGCCAGCGAGTTGGCCGCTGAGGTCCCAAAGGCCGGCGACGGTGCACTCTGCGGCCTTTCGAAGCATGGCCTTGAGGCGGGCGAAGGCCTTTTCGATCGGGTTGAAGTCGGGGCTGCAGGGCGGCAGGAACATGATTGTTGTGCCGGCGGCTTCGACCAGTACGCGGGGAGGCTTCTTACCGATATGTCATCACACGGGATTGTTAGTTTGCTTCAATGAGGCCGCGGCATTACTGCCGCGGGAGGCAAGACAACGGCAAGCCGGTAACATCAACATATCGCTGGCTTCAATGAGGCCGCGGCATTACTGCCGCGGGAGGCCCGGGCCAGGCAAAGGGAGAGCCGAACCGGTTG
>ERZ1645192.963-NODE-963-length-24217-cov-6.483818_pt1 | contig 24217 bp, 16 predicted proteins | sample MGYA00575354_ERZ1645192 | MGnify/ENA primary metagenome ERZ1645192 (study PRJEB40844, sample SAMN11349763) | freshwater sediment metagenome | isolation source: river sediment | host: Sediment | place: India: Faizupur Khadar , New Delhi | collected 2017-02-21 ... | reverse complement strand
CAGGATCCAAACGACCCCCAATACGAGCCGCCGCCCTTTGAAACCGTCGGGCTCAAGGTCGGGCTGACCATGCTCATTGATTTCTCGGATGTCGCCGGCACCATTCCTCAGGCCGAGGTTGTCAACTTCCTGAACGGGGACAACTACACTGGATTTGGAAACAACGGCTCGGTTAAGGAGTATTTTTACGACAACTCCGGCGGATTGCTGACCTACACAAACGTTGCAACCATTTACGTTCGGGCGCCGCAACCGAAGAGCTTTTACGCCGATGTGACCAAAGACGCGGGCAGTCAGGGGAACCTTCTGATCAAGGATTGCCTCGAGGTGTTGAAGGGGCTTCCGAATTATCAGACCGAGATTCTGCCCCTGTTTGACGCGCTGACCACGGACGCGCAGAACCGGGTGGTGGCATTTAACGTGTATTACGCTGGGGATGACGGGGGCGTCTGGGCGGCGGGCCTTTGGCCGCATTCATGGGTGCTGGCTGAAGTTGGCGAGCAGGAGCTTTCCCCCGGCGGCAAGAAACTGTGGTTTTACCAGCTCACCAATATCGGGAACCAGTTGAGTATTGCCACCTTCTGCCACGAGAACGGACACATGCTTTGCGGCTACCCGGATATTTACGATTACGAGTATGACTCGACCGGCGGCGCCGGCGTGTTCTGCCTCATGAACAGCGGCGGTTTCGGGCAGAATCCATCGCAGATTTGCGCTTACCTCAAGAGAGCATCGGGTTGGGCGACTGTCACGGAGGTGACAACGGCCACTACGATGAAGGCGACGCTGAGTTCGGCAGGGACCAATTTCAACCACTTTTACAGATTTCAAAAACCGGGTGTGCCAACGGAGTATTACCTGATCGAGAATCGGCAGGCGACAGGCCGGGATGCCATTCTGCCTTCCTCCGGAATCGCCGTCTGGCATTGTGATGAACTTGGCGATAGGGATAACCAGTCGCTGGCTTACAACACCTCTCACGCGAATTATGAGGTTACTCTGATGCAGGCCGACAACCGCTGGGATTTTCAGAACAATCGTAATGACGGTGACCTGGCGGATCTTTGGTTTGAGGGCAACCCCGCTTCGGGTTATCCGGGCGAGTTCACGGACGATTCACAGCCCAGCGCCCGGTGGTGGGATGGTTCCCGGTCCGGCTTGATCATGTCCGAAATCAGCGTCAGCGGGACAGATATGACCGTGCAACTTGGTTTTGGCATGTCGCTCAGGACCGGTTTGGTCAGCGTAGGCGGCGGAAACGGCAACGGTGTTATAGATCCGAACGAATGCAACCAGCTCACAGTGGAGCTTTACAACAGCTCGGGTCTTGCCGTGACCGGGATCAAGACGCGCCTTTCCAGTTCGACCCCCGGCGTTATTATTGCCCAGCGGAATTCCAATTACCAGGATCTGCAGGGAGGCGAAACCAACGTCAATCTTACCCCATTTCAGGTGAGCACAGCGCCGTGGTTTATATGCGGCACTCCGATTGACTTCACCCTCTCTTTCCAGAGCGACCAGGGAGCGGGTGCGACGCAGTTCCAACTGCCGACCGGGATGCCAACAGCTCCGCAGGTGTTCTCAAACAACGTGGTCATGCCGATCCCGGACGGATTTCCCGGTGGCATGGACTCGACAATCACGGTAAGCAATCTCTCGGGCGCCATTCAAAAACTGGCGGTCTCCCTGCACATCGCGCACACGTGGGTGGGCGACCTGACCCTGCAACTGATCTCTCCGAACGGAATTACCAACACCCTCTCGCAAGCGCACGGCTCGAGCGGAGATAACTATGGGCTGAGCTGCCAGGGACGCACTATCTTCGACGACGATGCCGTGGATTCCATCGGTTCGGCAAACGCGCCCTTCCTGGGCCTGTTCTCGCCGGACGAGCCTCTGGCGATGTTCAATGGTCTCTCGGGAACGGATCTGAATGGGACATGGACGTTGCGCGTTTCGGACTCGACGCTGAGTGATTTCGGCACGCTCCGGTGTTGGTCGCTGCACTTTACCGTGCCGGAATGCCAGGATGGCAATGGCGAGTGTCCGGGCTCCGACCTGGCAGCAACCGTTTCAGCCGCGCCGAATCCGGTGATCCTTGGTCAAAGCCTTACGTACACCATCCATATAACAAATCAGGGACCGAGCACTGCCAAGTCTGTCATCCTTAGCCAGGTTTTGCCGGCGAGTGTTACCGTGAACTCAGTCCAGTGCTCGCAGGGGGCTGGTTCGAGCGCCGGTGGCGTGGTGACATGCAACCTCGGCGCGATGGGTGCGCTGAGTCATGCCTCGGTGGTGGTTCGAGTGACCCCATTGATCGAGGGCATTGCGACTTCCGCGATATCAGTTTCTTCGGAACAATTGGATTTCAATCAGAGCGATAACACCGTGACCGTGGAAACCCAGGTCAACCCGCCCACGGCGGACATTGCGATCGGTTTGAATGCGGTGCCTTCGAGCGTGGTTGTGGGTGAGACGGTGGCATTAACGTTGTCCGTGACGAACAAAGGACCCAGCTCCGCATCGGCGATTTTTGTGACGAACATGCTGCCGCAGGGCCTTTCTTTGAGTTCCTCCTCGATCTCACAGGGCTCCATTTCCACCTCCGGATCGAACATTGTGGTTTGTGCATTCGGCGGATTGTCCTCAAGCGCCCGCGCCAGCGCGGTTCTGCACCTCACAGCCACCAGCGCGGGGCAGCTCTCCGTGTCCTCCCGCGCTGTCGCGAACTATTTTGATCCAATTTCCGGCAACAATGCCGCCGCCGCTCTCATTGCGGTGGGTCCCTCGGCGGACCTGGCGGTCGGCATCGTGGATATGCCGGATCCAGTCCTTGAAAACACAAGGTTCACATGGACGGCGACCGTGACGAATCGGGGCCTCAGCGACGCCAGCGGGGTGATCCTGACCATCGGCCACCCGGCAGGGCTCAATATCGTCTCAAACTGGAGTTCACGCGGGACGGTGACCCTTTCGGCCGACGGAGCTTCCTGCGTCATCGGGGAGATGAGCAAAGGCGCGGTTGAGATGGTAGTGCTCACGATGGAATCACAGGCGGGTGTTATCTCCGGGTCGGCCAGCGTGGCCGGGGCGGAGACGGACCTCAACACGGCGAACAATGTTGCCAATGTGAGCACGACCGTGGCCGAACCCTTTGCAGAGGTGGTGGCCGCCGGCGCGACTCTGATCCTGGAGGGAATTCCTAACGGAGCCTTTGATGCCGGCGAGACCAATGACGTGGTGCTCCGGCTCAGAAACGTTGGCAACATTCCCACAACGGACCTTGTCGCCACACTTCAGAGTTCGGGCGGCATCACTCCTGTTGGACCGACCGAACAGCATTACGGCGTGCTGGCTCCAAGCGGGTGGCCTGTCGGAAAAGCATTCAAGTTTGTCGCCAGCGGCGCGAACGGTGGCACTGCGGTGGCGACGCTCGAGTTGCGCGACGGTTCATCCACGAACCTGGCAACGTTCACCTTCACACTGCCGAATGTGCACGAGTTCTCCAATACAAATCAGATTTCCATCAATGACAACAGCATCGCCACACCCTATCCCTCCACGATCCATGTAACCGGTGTGGATGGCATTGTCGGCAAGGTCGCGGTGACCGTTTCCAATTTCACTCATACGTTCCCGAAAGATGTGAACATGATGGTGGGCGGCCCGCTGGGCAACGCATCCATGATCATGTCGCGCGTCGGCAAGAAGAGCCCCGCGCCGGTGACGCTCACCTTTGACGATTCCGCTCCGTCCGCGTTGACCACGATGACCCAGCTTGCGTCCGGTTTGTGGAAACCGAGCGCCAATGATTCCGGGGTGGTCATGCCGGCTCCAGCTCCGCCGTCTTACGATCCGACTCTATCCACGTTCAACAATCGCAACCCGAACGGCACATGGTCGCTATTCGTCGCGGATGAGAACAGCGGCGATTTTGGCGTGATTCAACAGGGTTGGTCGCTCAAGGTCGTTACGATTACTCCCGTGAACCAGGTGGCCGATCTGACCATTGCCGGCATTGCCTCTCCATCGCCCGTGATCGCTGGTGAAACTCTGACCTGCTCATTCACGGTCACAAACGCCGGACCCGATACCGCCAATGCGGTCATGCTCACGAATACGATCCCGGCAGCCTTTGTATCGGCTGCATGCAGCCAGGGGAGCGTCGCCGTGCTCGGCGGTAACATGGTGGCAGATCTTGGCTCCATTCCTGCCGGGAGCACAGCTACGGTGACCCTCGTGGTCCGGCCCGGCGCAACGGCGGGTAATATCGTGTGCACTGCGGGCGTCGCTGCGAACGAAACGGATCTGAACCTTGTTCAGAACACCACGAGCATTTCCGTCCCGGTGAATCTGCCGGCGGCGGATGTGGCGATCGCACATGCTGCCGCTCCTTCCACCGTGCTGGAGGGGCAGTCCATTGCTCTGACTCTGAACGTGGTGAACAACGGGCCGGCGACATCGCTCGGCACGGTGGTGTCCAACCCGGTTCCTGCCGGAATGACCTTTGTTTCCGCTTCGAGCACGCGCGGTTCCGCGGCTCTCTATGGCAACGTGGTGGTGTGCCAACTGGGCGACCTTGCTTCGGGTGATGAGGCGGGCGTCACCGTGACATTCCAGGCGGCCAGTGTCGGAGCCGGGATGAATGTGGCTTCGGTTTCCACACTTTCTCAGGATGCCGATCTGTCTGACAACTCGAGCTCTGTCGAGTTGATGGTCGAGGCCGCAGCTCCCGATTTGCGCATTTATGCCATGCGCCTTTTGAACGAGAGCATTAGCGCAAACGGCACGGTTGACAATGGCGAGACGGTTACTCTGATGATCGCGCTGACAAATGCCGGGACGCTTGGCGCCGGTTGGGTGACGGCTGTGCTGGAGCCGGTGCAGGGAATGACGCTCGATGGTGGAACAAATCAACTGCACCAGTTTTACCACGGCATTCATATTGGCCGCGTGAGCGAGCCCAGGTCGTTTGTGTTCACGGCATCGGGCGCGCCGGGCGAGCTTGTCCAGGGCAAACTTACCATTTGGAACGGGAACGAGATTCAGAGTGTGTGGCCGCTCGAATTCGCGATTCCCAGCTCCGCCACATTTGCCAATGCCTCTGCGCTGCAGATCCCGGAGAATGGCCCATCCATGCCGTACCCGTCGATTATCGAAGTGACGAATGCGCGAGGCTATGTGAACAGGGCAACGGTTTCGCTTAATGGAATCACGCACTCCTTCCCGCGCGACCTCAATGTCCTGCTGGTCGCCCCGAACGGAACATCCGTCCTGCTCATGTCCGGCGCCGGCGGGGAACGGGCCCTGACCAACGTGAACCTTGCTTTTGCGGACAACGCCGCCGCTCTCCCCGAGGACGCGCAAATTGCCAGTGGTACATGGAGCCCGACCAGCTTCGGCGAAGTGACATCCTTGCCGTCACCGGCTCCCGGGACGCCCTACAACGCAACCTTGTCGAAGCTGCTGGGATGCCCGGCCAACGGCACATGGTCGCTTTACGTGTATGATGAAACCCCGGGCGATTCTGGTATGATCGCAGGCGGGTGGAACTTGAGTCTCGAATTGCTGGACATGGTGAACCCGCTTGCGGACCTGGCGCTGACGTTGTCCACCTCTCCCGCGGTCGCAGGCACAGGCGCTACCTTCACAAACCGCATTGTGATCATGAACCACGGTCCCGGCGCCGCGGATTACATCTTCGTGACGAACAGTCTGCCGCAGGGCGCGCAGTTTGTTCGCGCCACGGCATCGATCGGCAGCGTGAATACCAGCACCGCGCTTTGGGAGGTCGGTTCGCTTGCCAACGCCGCAATGGCAGTTTGCGATGTCGAGTTCACAATGCCCGCGCCGGGACAATTCACATCCTCCTCGTTGGTGACATCGTGGGCGACCGAGTTCGAGTTGGCCAACAACCAGGCGACAGCGCCGCTGACCGTCACGGTCAGCGTGCCGCCAACCCTGGCCGCGACAGTCGAGCAGGGCGTTTGCAAGCTTTTGGTTTCCGGACAGCAGGGAACGGAATGCGTCGTGGAATGGTCTTCCGACCTCCAGTCCTGGACCCCGATGGCGACTAACACCATTCCCTCCTCAGGCGAGTTGAAGGTGACGGATCCGGAGCCTGCCACCAAGCAGAGCAGGTTCTACAGGGTGCGTTGAAAAGCGGGCCCGCGGCCTTCTGTTCCGGCCGGGTCCTGCGGGAAGAATTTGATTAGGACGCGCGGTATCGTGGGCGGCAACGCCGGCGATACCGCACTTTTTTGATCGGCGCCGCAGGACCGCGCCACGACGACTCCATCAAGGGGGCTTCTCAGCCCCTGTACACGACCATCACGCCGAAATCAGTCATTAGTTTTTGTGAGCCAATGTCCAGATGGGTGTAAGAGAGCGGGGTAATGCTGATCACGTTGCTCTCGCCGACCTTGGCCAGGAAGTTCGAGAGCACCTCATCAAACTTGTCATGGCCGACTTCGATGCAGTCCGTGTGCTTGATTGTCTTTACCCGCATCTTTTTGTCCGTCTCCTTGGCCGCGACCTCGAGAGGAGCCAGGGGCTTCGAGATGAGGGATTCAGTCGGGCTGGAGTGGACAGGCACCTTGAGGTGCATCTGCACCTTGGCCGCCGCAGAGCTGGCGATGGGATTCGCGCCATGGGGTTCAATGCGCGGCATGCCGGGAGGGGTATCGCCGGCTGTCGGGAGCATACTCGGCTTGGGCTCCGGTATGACAATGGTCTCCCGGCAGTTGGGGCACTCTATCTCGCTGCCGGCTCCCGTGCTGTCCACGACGAGCTCCTGATCGCATTTTGGGCAATTGAATATCAAGTCCATATAGCGGCCTTTCTTTGTTGCTTCGGTGCAAGGGTAACGGGTTTGCGTCGAAGCGCCAACAGAGAAATGCGTCACTCGTAGGTTTTTTCGAGTTCCTTGATCCGCTTGTAAACAGGTGAAGTTTCCCGTGTGCGGGCTTTAACCGCGGCGAATACCCGGCGCGCTTCGGCAGGATTTTCCCGGGAGAGGAGCATGGCGTAGTCCAGTTCAATGGCGGCCTTTCGCGGGTCATTGATGCTCGGGCCGTAGAGCCTCAGCCACTCCTGGAGAGTTTGCGCGCCGGCCGCTTTCGCCTTCGCGAAACTTTCTTCAAGGCCCTGGGGCATGCCTGGCAGATAGGCGGCTGCTTGTGCTGCCGCTTGTTTCCTGGCTTCGGATTCCTCGTTTTTCACCTTGTCCCAGTACAGGAAAAGATTCCACCCGCCAAAGAGGACCAGGACAATGATGAAGGCGGTAATAACTTTCGTCGTCATGTTTCCTCCACCCTTTCCACGCGAGCGCCGAGTTGGCGCAGCTTAATGTCAATGTTTTCGTAACCGCGATCAATATGATACACACGCTTTATGCGAGTGGTACCCCTGGCGGCCAGGCCTGCAATAACAAGCGCCGCTGAGGCCCTCAAGTCACTGGCCATGATCGGCGCGCCGCTCAGGGGTTGGCCACCCTTCACGATGGCGCTCGGTCCCTCAATCTCGATGTCGGCGCCCAGTCGCGCCAGTTCGCTCACATGCATGAAGCGTGACTCGAAAATGCGCTCGGTGATGATGCTGATCCCGGGCGTAACCGCCATTAGAACCGTCATTTGGGCCTGCGCGTCTGTTGGAAATCCGGAATAGGGCAGGGTGGTGATGTTCACCGGCTGCAGGCGCCCTTTGCGACGGATCCGGATGTCCGGCCCCGTCCTGTCAATTCGCACGCCGGCCTCGTTGAGCTTGTCCAGGACGGCATGCATGTGGTCGGCCCTGGCGCCCTTGAGAGTCACATCCCCATTGGTCGCCGCCGCGGCAATAGCAAAGGTGGACGCTTCGATCCGGTCCGGGATGACTTCGTGCTCGGCTCCATGCAGCTCTTTGACGCCGGTGATGGTGATCGTGGGGCTGCCGGCGCCCGAAATCTTTGCGCCCATGGAAATGAGAAACTGGGCCAGGTCCACTACCTCCGGCTCGCACGCAGCGCTCTCGATGACGGTGACACCTTCCGCCAGGACGGCGGCCATCATTACGTTCGCAGTGCCAAGCACCGTTGAGCCGGCGCGGCCGCCCAGGAACATCGCCGAGCCCGTCAGGCGCTTGGCCTGAACTTTGACGTAACCGGCCTCGATCGTGACTTTGGCGCCAAGGGCCGCGAGACCTTTCAAATGAAGATTGATCGGGCGGGCGCCAATCAGGCAGCCGCCCGGGAGCGAAACGGTGGCCTTCTTTAAGCGGCCAAGAAGCGGCCCCATGATGCAGATCGAGCCGCGCATTTTGCGCACCAGTTCGTAATCGCCGCAGGATTTGATTTTCTCGGCATGCACGCGAATTGCATCGCCCTCAACGCGCACCTCGGCTCCGAGCCAGGTCAAAATCTGGCACATAAAGGTCACGTCGCTGAGCCGGGGCACGCGGCGGACAAGGCAAGGCTCGCGGGTCAGCAGAGTCGCCGCGAGGATCGGAAGCACTGCATTCTTTGCCCCGCTGATGGTTACCTCTCCCTGGAGGGGAGTGCCGCCTTTGATTAAGAAACTGTCCATTTATGCTTCGATATTGAAATTGTTATCAATCCGGCGCGTGACGATGCGCCGCAATGATTCTTAAGCGGCCAGTGTAGTCAGCGTGCGGGGGTTCTACAATCCAGTTCTGGCTCGAAAAAATGTTCTGGAGCGCCAGTGCCTGCCCATCGCCAAACTCGAACAGCACCCTGCCGCGGGGCTTCAGCCAACCGGATGCTTCCACAGCCAGGCGCCGGTAAAGCTGCAGGCCGTCCGGTCCGCCGTCCAGAGCGAGCGCCGGCTCATGATCTCTCACCTCGGGTTGCAGCGTTTGGATTTCCCCGGTGGCAATGTATGGGGGGTTTGAGACGATCAAATCGAACGCGCTGCCGGGAGCCAGCCCCGAGAAAAGATCGCTCTGCACCAGGCGCAGGCGGTCCTGCAGGCCGTGCAGCGCGGCGTTGCGGGCGGCAACCTCGAGCGCCGCGGGGGAAATATCCGATCCCGTAACCATCGCATCCGGAAACTTTAGCGCGACCGCGATGGCGATGCAGCCGGTGCCGGTTCCGATATCGAGAACAGAGGGCGGCCCCTCGGTGCATTGCCGCGCGGCGAGGAATTCGAAAGCCGTCTCGGCAAGCGCCTCCGTCTCGGGGCGCGGGATCAGCGCATTCCCATCCATCAGCATCTCGTGACCGCAAAAAGAGGTTGTGCCGACAATTCGCTGGAGCGGCTCTCTGCGGCCCCGGCGGACGACTCGCTGGCGCAGAACCTCGATTTCGTGGTCCGTCAGCATGCGCTCGAAAGCGAGGTAGAGGCGCATCCGGGGCATTTTCAGCACGTCTGCCAGCAACAGCTCCGCGTTCAGGCGCGCGGATTCGACGCCTTTCTTTTCGAGAAACTCGGCGCTGCGCCGGATCGCTTCCAGAACAGTCACGGCTTGCTTTGTACCGGAATGAACTGCACGGCATCGGCGACGACATGGCCGTCCGTGCCTGTGTTGGAGACTTCGACGGATGTGTGGCGCCCGGCGGGCAGCTTGAAGGTTCCGAGCTCGACAAGTCCACCGCTGGAGGCGGCGCGCTGGTTTACAATCCGGGTGACCCGAATGTTCTTCCCGTTGGCGTCAATTGTCCTGAGAACGACCGGGACGTTCGTGGCCCGGTTCGCATTCGGTGGAAAAACGAAAACCACCTGGTAATCCCCGGCGGCGAGTTCAGGGATGAACTTCAGGCTGGCCAGGCCCTTGTTGGAGTTGTTGTCGTGAACATAGGAAGATCCGGCTCTCGAGGCGGTGAGCAGGCCGGAGGCGTGCCAATGCCCGGTGCGTTCGGCGGTTGCATCATCCACCACGATTCCCTTGAGTTCCCTGGCAGGATCCCGCTTTGGCGCCGTCCATTCGAGCACTTGTTTGTCCTGAACGAGCCTGGCTCTGAGCGCCGCATAGTCATTTTTTTGCACAGGCAGCCCGGAATCGATGGCCATGGCGGCGGCCGTGGCTGCGGATTGTCCAAGGATCATGAACACGGGCTCCATTCGGATGGATCCGTAAGCGATGTGGCTCGCCGAAAGACAGATCGGGACAAGGAGGTTTTCGCACTCGCTCTGCTTTGGCACGATGGCCCGGTAGGAAATCGGGTATGGGGGAAACCCATGGACTTCCACATCCCCTTCGTTTTCCACATAGCCATTGCGAACAATTCTGCGGCAATTGTGCGAATCCATCATGTAAGCGGCCAGGGCGATCACGTCTTCGGCCACCTTGTGGCCGCGGCAGTTCAGTTCGGTCATGACATAGGTGGAGACCATTCGTCGCGCTTCCCGGACGTAAAGTTGATGGGGCCAGTGATCCGTGTCCGCAAATTCATCTTTGGCCGGTCCCCACGATTGGACTTCCTGCCGGATGTGGTCAGGCATCCGCGGGCTCGTGGCCAAAAAATAGATGTAGCCGCGCACATAATCGATGTGCGCCTTCCAGATTTTTGCGCGCTCGCTGTAAGTGGCTTCGGGATAGGCGTGGTTCGCGCCAATGAAGTCGGTCGAAAACGCTCCCTTGTTGTTTATATCGGTTTTGCCGTTCGGCATCCTGGTAAACAACCAGAAGAGCGGCATTTCAAGTTTCTTGCCGGTGGCAACCATGTTTTCGATGTAACGGGCCAGGAGCTCGTACGTTGCCGGGTCATAGTTCTCCGGCGCCTTGTGCGGGAGCTTGTTGGATTCGACATGTGTGTAACACAGGCGGAAGTTGTAGGCCTGAACGGACTTGTCGCCCCCGCCGGGTTCGCCCGGGAGGTCGGATTGAATGAAGGGGAGCAGTCCGCTGGCGGGATCTCCCGCTTTTACATAAGGATCCACCTTGACCTCGAACTGGTGCAGCGGCGTCTCGGCCCGGATGCCATTCAAAGTCTCGCCATAAAGCGCGTTGGCCTCCCGCCCGACGGTGTAACTGACCCCCGCCTTTGCCATCAGGTCGCCCTCGTAGGTGGCATCAATAAACATTCGCGCCCGATAAATGGTGCCATCCTCCATCGTCAGTTGAACAATGCGCGGCCCCTGCTTTTGCACGGTAGCGAGCCGCTGCCCGAGCCGGACCGGCGTGCTGCCGAGCATATCCCTGAGGATCTTCTCGGCAACGTGAGGCTCAAAGGTCCACATCGTTCCCTCGGGTCCGCTGGCCTCCTGCATGGTGGTTCTCTGCCCGCGGGCCTTGAAATAATCCTCGCGCGTTTCATGCAGCCAGGCCTCCGGCTGTGCGTAGTGCTTCGCGACACGGCCGTAAAATTCTCTCGAAATACCTCCGATAGCGGCTTTGTTGCCGATGTCGGTTGCACCAAGCCCGCCCGAGGTGAGCCCGCCGATGTGCCTGCCGAACTCGGCAATCACCACGCTCTTGCCCATGCGAGCGGCCTGCACGGCAGCAGCCACTCCCGAAGCCGTGCCGCCGTAGATGCAGATGTCGGTTGTGACGGTTTCGGCGCGCGCCGCTGCTGCAATGGTCAGCGCACCGCAAATAACGTGGAACCAATTTGGTCGCATGCACAAATGGTGCCGATCGTTTCGACGAATGGCAAACAGATGTGCTTGCGAATGCGTACGGCATGGATGCTTCCATGATGAGCAACAGACTTCGCGCGAGCGCAAAATGCGAATGAGACAGTTTACGAACCGCTGTTACTGTGAGAACATCAAGTGAAACGCTTTTTGCGGAGTGATAAAAAAAATAAAATTTTTCAGATTTGGGTTGCGCAGTTCGCATGACTTTGGCATGGATGTCTGCGCAAGCCCTGAATATAGGCAATGAGCGAGCAAAAAAACGCAAAACGTTTTCCGAAGCTTCACAATGCGATGTGGCCTGGGCTGGTTGGCAAAGGCTCTCCCGGCGCCGAGCCGTGCATTGATCTCGATACGATGCTCGATCTCACCGCGCGCGCGCAGGTAAACGGACTGCGCTTCGACGGTGTGGATCTTTTTCTCTCCGATCCGCACATCAGCATTGACCTGGACCGCGCGGGCGCAAAAGCGCTCGCGGATAAGTTGCTTAAAAGGAATTTCGTTGCCGGTTCCGTTGTGGCGCCGGTCTGGGGCGGCACGGGCGGCGGCTCCGCGATGGGCGGCCAGGAGGATCGCAAAAAGTTTCTCGAGCAGGTGAGGAAGGCATGCAGGATTGCAAGCTGGCTTCGCGAGTTTGGGGCCCGTCCCTACGGTGTCGTGCGCATCGATTCCGCCACCGGCGTTGAAGAGTGGTCGCGCGATCCGGAAGCGAATCAGAAGCGGATTGCCGAGACCTTTTCACTCGCATGCGATATTGCGGAGGGTTTTGGCGAGTCCCTCGCCGCGGAGGGCGAGATCTGCTGGGGCGGCATGCACAGTTGGAAGCACATGCTCGATCTGCTCGAGCGGGTGGGGCGTCCCGAAACGCTGGGGTTCCAGGCGGACATGGCGCACACGCTGCTGTATCTGCTCGGGCACAATGCTCCCGGGCATGCGCTGTTGCCCGCGGACTGGAAGTGGTCCGATCCCGGGGTGTTTGATGCGGCGCTTGCGCGCCTTGCGGATGCGTTGCGGCCCTGGACGATAGATTTTCACGTAGCCCAGAACGATGCGACGGTGCACGGCAGCGGCACCCACGACAAGACGGGCCATCATTGCCTTCCTTCCGATCCCGCGGGCAAACTGGACATCCCGCGCCACGCGGGTTACTGGTTGCGGGACAAACTGGGGAACCTCACCAAAAAGTGCAGGCACATTTGCTGGGATGGTTGTATGTTCAGCAACCAGTCCATGATGCGCCAGGAGACGTGGAACGAGATTTTAGCAACAATGGCGGCAGTAAGAAACGCTCACGGTTGGAATGAGGACGCGGTAGCGCCGAAATCGGTTTCGCGCGAGGTCCTTGTTCTTTCAACAAAGCGACCGGGAAAAACTGCCGGGCGAAAAAAGCGCGGCAAGACCACGCCACAATCTCGAAAGAGAACCGGAAAACAACAAAACAAAAACAAAACAAAAAAAACAATGAGCGCTAAAAAAGCTAAAGCAGCCAAGAAACCTGCAAAGAAAGCCGCGAAGAAAAAGGGCAAGAAGTAAGCTGGTTTCCAACTGACGGTTTGACCGTCAAACCGGCCCCGGGCGGAGTCAAATCCGTCACGGGGCCGTTGTCGTTTTAACGGCTGGATTTGTATTTCTTCCAGTCGAACTTCGCTGGCTCGGGCAGTCCCTGCACCCGGTAAGCCGTGCGAAAATGCATCTTGGCGACCAGGGGCAGTTTTTCGGCGCCATGCCTGGCAATAAACTCGCGCCCAGCGGCTTCCACAGTTTTCGAAGCCCCTTTCGGGAGTGAACTATCAAAGGCCTTTTCGAGCCTGCCGAGGCGCTGGACAAATTCGTTGCGCGCCAGTATGGATGCCGCTGCCACCGCCAGGTCAGCCTCGGCCTTGTGCCGTTGAACCAATTCAATCTCCCGCCCCAGGCTCATGATGGCGGCCCGGATGACATCCTTGCTCTGCGCAAACTGATCACTGATCGCCCGGACGGGCGGCGGATTCATCTGGTAGCGCAGCCCCATGAGATTCTCAATCACGCGCGCATGTCCCCACGCAAGCATCGCATTCACGCTGCGCATTTTTGAAAAAAGCCGGTTATACGCCTCGTTGCCAATCGGCACCACGGTGCAGACGCAACCGGGCGTGGCGCGAATCTTCTCCGCAAGCTCGGCAATCCGCTTGTCGCTGCCTATGTTCTTCGAGTCTTGGATCCCCGCGCCTTTCCACGCCCTCACAACGGATTCATTGATATAAACCCCCGCCACACAAAGCGGTCCGAAGAAATCGCCCTTGCCGCTTTCATCCACGCCCAGGCGCGGCAACAAAAGGTCCGGGTTGAGCACTTCTTCATACCCAAGCCTGGCCTGCTTCAGAATCTCGGGCTCGAGCACAAATTCGACAAAATCCCGGGTATCTTTGCCCTGAACGACCAGTTTCTTGCTGGAGTAGAGCACCACATTGGTTTTTTCCCTCTGTGCCGCAAAGTCGGCGTAAGGAACGTCCCGGAATCTATAACCGTGATCCGCAAGCCACTGTCTCAAGGCGGTGGCCTGGGGCGCGGTGAGCATGCATGTGTATGTCGAGAGCGGATTCACTCGTTGAATCAGGTTAGAGGTTTGGGCTAATTTCAGCAAGCGATGCCATTCTCCAAACGCAAGTCCGGCCTGTCTGTGAAAGCGCCCGCACGTCTCCGGCGCATCGTGCCGGCATTGTTGGACTGGTTCCAGACACACGCAAGAGATCTGCCATGGCGACGCACCAACGACCCCTACGCCATCTGGATTTCAGAGATCATGTTGCAGCAGACGCAGGTGGCCACGGTACTGCCCTACTATGAACGGTGGATGCAGGAGGTGCCGTCCGTCCAGGCACTGGCCGGCTTGCCGGAAGAGCGGTTGTTAAAGCTTTGGGAGGGGCTCGGTTATTATGCGCGCGCGCGGAATCTCAGAAAAGCCGCGCTTCAGATTTTGGAAAAACACGACGGCGCCTTCCCCCGGAATTACGAGGAGGTGTTGGCCCTGGCCGGAATTGGGCCCTACACAGCCGGGGCTGTTTGCAGTATCGCGTTTGATCAGCCCGTCCCAGCGGTGGACGGCAATGTGGCACGCGTGCTCTCACGTGTTTTCATGCTGCATGGCGATTATAGAGCCTCGGGGACTTCGGAAGAACTGTTCGCTCTTGCAGGCGAGCTGGCCAAATGCGCGGCGGGTCTGAAACGCTGCGCCAAACCGGTGGACCGTCCCTGCGGCAAGCTGACAGAATCACTCATGGAATTGGGCGCCCTGGTTTGTGCGCCGTCAGTGCCGGATTGCCCGTCCTGCCCGCTGGGGGCGCTGTGCGGCGCCCGGCAGCACAACGCGGTGAGCCGTTTTCCCGCAAAGCGATCCCGCCCCGCCGCGACGCGCCACCGGCTGGCTGTTTTCGTTGTCACAGACGGCGACGGCGTCCTGCTTCGGCAGCGTCCCGCTTCGGGGCCAAATGCCGGTTTCTGGGAGCTTCCAAGTGTTGAGATCACTGGACAGCGGGGCGAGCGAAGGCTTCTGGCACAAGCGGTTCCCGGTTTGGCGGTTTCGCGGGTCACAACGCTTGGAACGGGGTCGCACGCGATCATGAACCGGCGGGTTGCCTTCCAGTCGTACCTTGCCCGGGTTCGACGCCTGGACCGGGTGAAGGATTTCAAAAAGTGCCCCCGCTCAAGTCTGGAGAAACTGCCTCTCTCGACGATGACCAGGAAGGTGCTAAAAGGCGCCACCCATGATGGGCGTCCGCCCTTTTAACACCGATGCCGTCAACCCGGGTTGCGCCCTCAGACCGGTTTCTCGGGGTCCGAAGCTTTGCCAGGCAGTGGGACCACGCCGGTAAGCAATCCAACCTTGGCGCAGATGAAGTAAATTACGGCGCCGACAATAAACGCCAGCACCGGAGCAGCCGGCACGGTCGGAAACACTTCCGGATTCCACGCATGCAGATTCGGGAGAATGCCGACTATGAAGCCGAGCGCCCAGGCGATCCAGCCCGCAGGGTTGAAGCCGGCCCTCGGTCCCGACCACTTCTTTCCCGACAGGAAGTAATCAACCACCATTGCGCCGACGATCGGGCCGAACGAGGCGCCGATCAGCCCGAACACGCTCGGCAGTTGAGCAGCACATTTGGCGTTAGCTGGAGCCGTGAACGGGAAAACTGCGATCAAAATGCTGAGCAGCGCCCCAATGCCGACAGAGAAGAAGGGGTTCACCTTCGGCAGCGTTGTTTTGAAGCTGTTCGCCGCGATGAACGAAGAGAAGCATGCGCTGGGGAACGCAGCGATGGTGAGGGCGATCATTACGGCTGCAAACATACCCGAAGAAAGTTTTTGCTGCAGCGCGCCGGTCATCTGGCTCACGCCCGGATCAATCACACCTGCCGCGCGCGCGCCGGCAACTGCAATCACAGATATGCCCGCAGTGAAGACGATGGCTGCGATGATTCCAACGATGCCACCCCAACTGACGTCTTTGGCGTTCCTGCCGTTGGAGCAGATATCCACGCCGGCAGCTCCTGCGGTGGCGAAAAACCCGACAATGGCGCTCACCATCAGGAGCATGGCCGCAAAGCCGCCGCCCGCGCTCTTGCCCGTTATGGCGCCTGCCAGGTCGGGGGTGGGTTTGTAGTCGGCCGCAGACCCTGCAAACAGGACCAGGCCCATAATCAGGACCACAAAGGGAATGATCGGCAGGTACGTCGCCACCCTGGCGACATACTGAATACCCTTGATGCCGACGAAGGCCGCAAGCAGCGTCCAGAGAATACAAATTGGAACGTAAAGCCCGGGCGTGTGAAAGCCTCGGGACAAGGCTTCTGAGACTCCCCAGGCGTTTACCCCTAACCATCCGAACTGGAGCGCGCCCATCAGAAACCCCGGCATGATCAGCCCGCCGACCGCGCCGAAGGTGGAAGTGCCGACAACGTAAAGAGGCAGCCCGGTGCTCATCCCGAGCAACCCGGGAATCAAATAAAACAGGAAATGGCAGATCAACGCGCCGAGCACGACTCCGGCAAGCGCGGCCCCCAGGCCGCCCGCTCCCAGCCCGTTGGCAGACATCGAATCCCAGAAAACGAACCATAGGAAGATGCCGCCGTAGGTCGGAGCGATGTTCTTATACCAGGGCGCCCGGGCGCCTGCCGGGGCAGGAGTGGCGCTTGTGATGTAGGAAGGAAGTTGTGTCGGGGATTTTTGATTATTCATGATGAGAGGAGGTTAAGGGCCGATGCAGGCAACAGACGCTTGCTTTCGGCGTATGCACGACCAGTCCGCAACAGAATCCAGGCTGGCATATGAAACATCATCACAATCAATGCCGGCATGTCAATGTTTCCTTCTTCTATTTCCGCCAAAACCGCGAATACAAGCCGCTCGATCGCCTCGCGATCCCGGTTGGTTGCTGGGCTGAGCGTCATTTGAGAATGCGCTTTTTGAGTGTTGTGCTCCAATGTTGGAGTGAAGGTAATTTGCAGTTTATGAAGGCAGCAGCCCCAAAATCATTAATTCCAGCTTATTTCCATATTTTTAGATAGGTATACTTGCCTAAAATGCCAAGATATGGTTAAATTCGAGCACCATGATTGCTCCCATTCCAGAACTGTTGGCTGTGCTCCGCCAATATAACCCCTGGTGGCGAGGCGCTGCCTTCCCGGACCTTCCGGCTTGGCGCCGAGCAGCGTTCCACGAGGTAAGTTCATGGATAACGGAGCCTCCTGCCCATCGAGCGCTTCTGTTAACCGGCGCACGGCAAGTGGGAAAGACCACGCTTCTTCTTCAGACCATCCAGGCATTATTGGCGAGGGGTGTGCCGCCCTCAAAAATCCTCTATGCCACTTTCGACCACCCGCTGCTTAAGCTCATCGGCCTTGATGGCCTCTTGAACCTTTGGCGTGAGCTGGAGCTAGCCCATGATGGGACCGAGTATCTTTTCCTGGACGAGATTCAATACACCAAAGATTGGCAGACCTGGCTTAAGCTGCAGGTCGATTTTCACAAGAACCGCAGAATAGCTGTCACTGGTTCCGCCACCCCGCTATTGACCGAGGGCCAGGAATCAGGAGTGGGCCGATGGCATACGGTTCGTTTGGCGACTCTTTCCTTCTTCGAGTACCTGCAGATAAAGCAGATTCCCACGCCGGGCCTCCCAACCCTGGCGTCTTTGGCCCAATTATTCGAGTGGCCCGATGCTCGATTCGCGACCGTCGCCGCTGATGCCCACGCCCTGGTCGGCCATTTTAACGAATACCTGCTGCGCGGCGGCTTTCCCCAAAGCGCGCTCATGGCGAGCATCCCGCAGGCACAGAAGCTCCTGCGCGAAGATATTGTTGATAAGGTCCTCAAACGCGACATGACCGCGCTCTTTGGTGTGCGCCGTGTTCTCGAGCTTGAGCAGACCTTCCTCTACCTGTGCATGCACGACGGCGGTCTGCTCGATATACCTGACCTCTGCAAGTCTCTCGAAATCAAAAAGCCGACAGCAAACAACTTCATTTCTCTGCTCGAATCCACTCACCTGATCCACCGCCTGCTGCCTTTTGGGTATGGCAAGGAGGTGCTACGCGCCCGTTCTAAAATTTACCTCGCGGATGCTGCTATCGCACCGAGCGTCATGTTAAAAGGCAAATCGCTGATCGAGGACGCTGCCGCGCTGGGGATTGCGGTTGAGACTGCTTTTTTTAACCACGTTTTCACCCGCTACTACCGCCAGAGCATCGGCTTCTCCTATTGGAGAGGACGCAAAGACCACGAAGTTGATATCATAGCTTCCGTTGAGGGCCGGCTCGTTCCATTTGAGGTCAAATACCGTGCGCAGGCTACCGGCGCCGGGGACCTTAAAGGTTTGGAACAATTCTGTGCCGAACGCAAAGTAGATCGTGGCTACGTTATTACCAAAGAAATAATGGACTTCAGCATCATGCCTCTGCATCGAGCCGCTGCTTCTGCCCGCGTCGCAAAAATCCCGGCGCCGCTCGCCTGCTACTGGCTTGGCTTGTTGGAGATGGAGGCGGCCGACAAGAAACGAGAAGTCCCATGAACGAAGCCGAAACACGCGCGAAGCATATGGATCCCGCCCTCAGGGCGGCTGGCTGGGGCGTTGTCGAAGGCAGCCGCATCCGGCGTGAATATGTGATCTCGCCCGGGCGCATCCAGGGAAAGTTCCGGCGTGGCAAGCCGCTGTGCGCGGACTATATCCTTGAATACCGCAACACCAAGCTCGCCGTGGTGGAGGCAGAAGCCTGGGATGTTCCTTTGACCGAAGGCGTGGCACGGGCAAAGAACTACGCCGAAAAGCTGGCGATCCGCTACACCTATGCCACGAATGGGCAGGCCATCTACCAGGTGGATATGCCCCACCCTTCCCATTGCTCCTATCCTCCGGAAGTCGAGGTCCCCACCTTCCCTTCTTCCGATCAGCTATGAGGCAGGCCGTTGGTTTGGGGGCGAGCGGCATGAACGGGATTGGAGTGGAGGCGCTATTTCCAGAGGCCGGGTCCGGCGCCACCCGTTGCATACGGTCCATTCCCGAGCAAGATGTTGACAATATCCACTCATGCAAAGCATTTTGCTCCGGTCAAAATCAACGAACAGGAAGGAAAGCATGAAACTCAGATTACTGCACATGGGCGGGGCTTTGTCGGCGATGAGCCTGCTGGTGTTCTCTCTTCTCATCTGCGGCTGTGCGGAATCCGCGATGACGGAGAAGTCCGCGTCCTTTCGGGTGATGAGTTACAACATTCATCACGGGGAGGGTCTTGACGGGAAGGTGGACCTGGAGCGGATTGCCAGCCTGATTCAGGACGAACGTGCGGATATTGTTGGTTTGCAGGAAGTTGACAAGGGAGTGGAACGAACATCGAAACGGGATTTGCCCGCCGAATTGGCGAAGCTTACCGGGATGACGTGCATCTTCAGCAACAACTTTCATCACCAGGGCGGCGAGTATGGGAACGCCGTCTTGACCCGGTTTCCCGTGGTGAACTGGACGAACGTCCATTACAAGATGCTCAGGGAAGGGGAGCAGCGGGGCATCCTGCAGCTCAAGCTCAAGATTCACGGCAAAGAGATGATGTTCATGACCACTCATATTGATCACAGGCCGGACGAGACCGAGCGCTTGAGCAATGTGGTGGAAATGAAGCAAATGCTTTCGGAGTCAAAGGGCATTCCACTAGTGCTGTGCGGAGATTTCAATTGCGTTCCGGAAAGCCAGACCTATCAGCGGCTTGCTGAGGTGCTTCTCGATGCCTGGACGGTGGCCGGTGAGGGTGACGGCTTCACGATTCCTGCCCGAAAACCAAATCGTCGCATTGATTTCATTTGGGTCTCGCGGGAGCATGGCCCGAAACCGGTCTGGGCCCGGGTTCCCGCAACCGAGGCTTCCGATCACAGGCCGGTCGTGGCGGAGTTCCGGTTGGATTAATCCGGATCCGGGCGAACTGGCCGGGTCTTCGTTCTCTCTCGAAAATGCGTTCCGCTGCTGCTAGGCTGCCGGGCACATGGGATTGATCTCGGCAACCAGCATCGAGCAGGTGCGGGCGGCCAGTGACATTGTGGATGTCATTGGCAGTTATATTCCATTGAAGAAAGCCGGCGCCAGCTTCACGGCGCTGTGCCCGTTTCACCGCGAAAAGACTCCCAGCTTCCACGTCAACCCGCACCGGCAGATTTTCCATTGCTTCGGCTGCAACAAGGGGGGAGACGTGTTCACGTTCGTCAGGGAATACGAGAGCCTTTCATTTTCCGAGGCGATCATTCGATTGGCGGAGCGCGCGCGCATCGTGCTCGAATACGACAGCGGCGGACCGGAAGCGGGAGTGCGTCATCTCAAGGACTCGCTTTTGGACATCCACGAACAAATTGCCCAGCGCTGGCAGGTTGCCCTGGCGAACGAGGCATCCGGCCAGGTGGCACGCGATTACCTCGAGCGGCGCGGGGTCAGCTCCGAGGCTGTAAAGCTGTTTCGCCTGGGCTACGCGCCGGATTTGTGGGACGACACGGTGAATTGGGCGCGCGGCAAGGGCTACTCCCTGGACCTTGTCGAAAAGGCGGGGCTGATCCTTCGAAAGGATGGCGCCAGTTCGCACTACGACCGGTTTCGCGGCCGGCTGATGTTTCCCATCTGCGACGAGCAGGGGCGGGTGATCGGCTTCAGCGGGCGCATCCTCTCGGGAGATGAGAAAGCGGCGAAGTACGTGAACTCGCCGGAAACGGCGATATTTACCAAGAGCAAGGTGTTCTTCGGGCTTGATAAATCCAAGCGGGCGTGCCTCGATGCGGGCTGGGTGGTCATTTGCGAGGGACAATTGGACCTCATTGCCTGCTTTATGGCAGGAGTGCAGAACATCGTCGCGCCGCAGGGCACCGCCTTTACGGCCGATCATGCCCGGATCCTGAAGCGCTACGTCAGCGAGGTGGTGCTGTGCTTTGATTCAGACGCCGCCGGTCAGAACGCCGCAGTTCGCTCGCTCGATCATCTCCTTGCCTCGGAACTGGCGGTGAGGGTGGCGGTTGTGCCCGAGCCTCACGACCCGGACAGTTTTATCAAAGAGCGGGGAGGGACAGCCTTCCAGGAGTTGCTTGCCAGGGCAGAGGGTTTCTATGATTTCTATCTCGGGAGGCTTTGCGCGCAAAACAATGTGAACACAGATCGCGGAAGGCTCGCTGTGTTGCAGGCAATGGGCGAGGTCCTGCGCAAGGCCGACAACCAGGTGTTGCTCGACACCTATGCGCGGAAAACGGCCATGAGGCTTGGCGTCGCGCCCGACTCGGTGCAAATCGAGTTCAGAAAGGCCTTCACGCGCGCGCCACGACGCCAGCCGGAGCGGGACGTCCAGCCAGCCGAACCGGCCTCAACAGACGTTCCCGCAGCCGATCCTCCCGATAGCACGGAAAGCTGGCTGCTCCGGCTGCTTTTTCTCGAAGAGGATGTCTTCAGCAAAAACGCCAGGTTTATCCGGCCGGAATGGATAAACCATCGTGGCGTGCGGGAAATCGTCCGGAAAAGAATCGAGATTGCAGATAGTGGCTCGTGGCAGGGACTGCCGCCGTTCCTGGACATGTTAAACGACGACTCCGAACGCAGGCTTGTGACCGAGGCCGCCGCGATGCCCGGGACGCTGCCGAATCCCGAGGTGCAGCTTCAGGACGTTATCTTAAAACTGCGGAATCAGGCTATCGCACGCCAGTTGAACGCCGCAAAAGTGCGCGCCAGCCATCCAGATACGCCCGAGGAGGAGCGCCTTGCGCTTCTTCGGGCGCAGCAGCAACTGCGCGCGGAGAAAGCCAAGCCGTTGGAGCCTCTTTACTGAGATCGCCTTCAGGCTCTTTCGGCTCCGGGCCGGAGACCTATCCACCCGGGCATCCCGCCAGAACGAACCTCAGGTTGAAAAATCCGGAGAACCGGTTAACACTGAATTCACATATGCAATATCGAACACTGGGAACTACCGGGCTGCGTGTGTCGGTCATCGGCGTGGGGACATGGCAGTTTGGGGGCGAGTGGGGCAGGGACTACTCCCAGGCGGATGCCGATGCCATCCTGGATGCCGCGTCGGAGAACGGCATCAACCTGATTGATACGGCCGAATGCTACGGGGATCACACGTCGGAGCGTCTGATCGGCGATTACCTGCGGCGCCACGACAGATCAAAATGGATCGTGGCCACGAAATTCGGGCACCAGTTCCGCGGTTTTCTAAAGAGGGAACAATTATGGTCGGTGCGGGATGTGCAACAGCAACTGGATCAATCCCTGAAAGCGTTGCAGATGGATGTCATTGATTTATACCAGTTCCACTCCGGGGATGATCGGCAGTTTCTCCAGGAGGATTTATGGAGCTTTCTCGCGGATCAAAAGAAAGCGGGAAAGATCCGGCATCTGGGTGTGTCGATTACTTCCAAAGGCAGTGAGTTGCAGGCGCGAGAAGCCCACCGGTTCGGCGTGGAAGCTTTGCAGGTTTATTACAACCGTCTCGATCTGCGCCCGGAGCAGATGTACTTCCCTCACGCCGGGAAGCACAATTACGGGGTGCTCTCACGCGTGCCGCTGGCCAGCGGGTTGCTGAGCGGCAAGTATGGCCCGGGCACCCTTTTCCCGGCCAACGACGTGCGCAGCGCGGAGGACAAAGCAGAGATGGAGCAGGATATTCTCGAGGCGCGCCGAATTCAGCGTGAGGAAGTGCCACAGGGCATCCCGATGGCGCAGTGGGCGCTGGCCTGGTGCCTTCGCAAGCCGGTGGTAACGGCTGTGATTCCCGGCTGCAAAGATCCCGGCCAGGTGCGCGCCAACGCCGAAGCTGTGAAATGGCTCGGAAAGGTCTGATCAGCGCCGGCCGTCATACCATGTCGCGCAATGCTTCGGGTCTCTGAGGGAGCGCTTCCCGGTCAGCAGCGCCTTCAACACCACTGTCAGGTGTTCTCTCAGGCTGTATAGATGCACTTTGCGGGACGAGGTCAACAGGGGATGTGCCGTGAGGATTACCAGCCTCTTGTCCTGTGTTCGTCCGGCTCGCTTGAGGCGGCTTGAAAGATCAATTTCCTCACTGGCGTACAGAGACTCGTCGAATCCGCCAAGATCGCGAAATGTTCGCGCTTCGCAGAAAATGAAGGAGCCGGCCAGCAACCGAAAGGCGCGGCTGACCCGGTTCCAGAACGCAACTGCCAGACGCCCAAGCCGGCTCGGGGTTTCCATCCGCAGTGTCACGCCGCCCGCAATGCAATCGCCTGACGAAATGGCCCGGGCGACATCAACAAAAAGTTCTCGTGAAGGATGCGAATCCGCATCAACAAAGATCAGCCACTGTCCGACCGAGGCTGACGCGCCCCTGTTTCGCGCCTTTCCGATTTGGTTCACGGGCTCGAAAATCACCCGGGCCCCGGCGTCCGACGCGATTGTGGGGGTGCGATCTGTGGAATTGTTATCGCAAACAACCAGTTCGTAGTCCCAACCCCGATCCCGGAATACCGTTGCGGCCTGCTTTATGGACTCCAGCGTTGGGCCGAGCAGCAACTCCTCGTTGTAAGCCGGGACAACAATGGATACCAGGAAAGGCGCTGCGCTGCCGGGGTTCATGTGTGGTGCAAAAGCTTTTTATCCTCTCCCGGCCATGATTTGGCTGTAACGCGATTTCCGGGCGCTCGCCTTAAGGCCACACCCAGGAGAATGGGAACGACAGCCTGTAAAACTGCGAAGGGCCGGACACCGGAACCGTGACGGTCTGGGTATTGTTTGTGCCGGGAATGGCCGGGCCGGGAGACCACCCGATCATACTGGAACTGACTTCCACCAGGCCGGTCCTGCCGACCGGCACATGGATAGCCTGGATGGAAAATCCGTTGGCGTCCGGTGCGATGCTTTGAATCCGGACCGGGGAAACCAACTGCTGGGCCATGCTGGCCATGTGCGCCTGCGCTTTGGCGGTGGGCGTCTGGTAATCCCACCACACATACTGGGCTCCCGGACCATTTAACGTCGGGTTTATCAGGTCGGTGCACGCGTCAATCTCCGGTTTGATCAGGCCGTAAGCAGAAGAGTTGCTATTGATGGCTTCGAGCAACGTAAAGAAATCCGGGCTGTGAATGGTCAGGCCCGGAAAAGAAGCCAGCGCATTCTGCAACACGGCGGCAAGGCCGGCATT
>ERZ1645192.962-NODE-962-length-24232-cov-7.308310_pt1 | contig 24232 bp, 19 predicted proteins | sample MGYA00575354_ERZ1645192 | MGnify/ENA primary metagenome ERZ1645192 (study PRJEB40844, sample SAMN11349763) | freshwater sediment metagenome | isolation source: river sediment | host: Sediment | place: India: Faizupur Khadar , New Delhi | collected 2017-02-21 ... | reverse complement strand
TAGCTGATGGCGTATCCGTTTTCCCGGATGCCGGCGAGATTCTTCAAAAACGCATCCCGGTCGACGATCGTCGCCCCCGTGATCGGGTACGCCTGTGCGATCTCGCGTTCGACGATCTCCGGCGACGAATAGGCCAGAAGGCATTTTCCGGCCGCTCCGGCGAACAGGGGGAAATGATCCCCCGGACGGACCACGCACCGCATGCTGAGCAAACTCGGAACGTGTTCGTAGCACACGCGGCTCTCCCCTTCAAAGCCGTAGAGGGAGACGGCCTCTTTGGTCGCGTCGCGGATCTGGACCATGAACGGATAGGCGACCTTCTGGATGCGGAAGTGCGCCCGTGCGACACAGCCGACGGAATAGGCCCGGCTTCCCAGGGAGTACGTCTTATCGCCGTTGCGGTCCAGGAATCCCATTTTCTGCAGTGTCGATACGATGCGGACGGTGGTGGACATTGGAAGATCCATTTTTCGGGCGATCTCCATAAGCGTGAGAGCGCTTTCGTCCAGTGTGAAACACTGCAAAATGGTCAGGGCGCGTTCCACGGAACGGACGGAATCTCGGGTTGTTTCGGATGCCATGAACGAACCTTCCTTTCAGAAATCGCCACGCAGCTCTGTGTCGCCCCGAAACCGGAAGCGCTGATTTTTTTCCTGACGAAAGCGTCGGATAGGGGCCTTTCGTCCGGAAAACGATAAATACGAATTATATACTATACCGTTTCGCTTCGGGCGCCTTTTCTTCCCGGCCGCAAGGGCACGGTCCCACGGCTTACGCGCGTTCCGTAAAGAACCTGCACGCCGTCTCGAACATATAGTCCGTCGGCGGCGTGACGCCGGTCCAGAGGCGGAATGCTTCCGCACCCTGATACACCAGCATCCACAGCCCCGAGAGCGTCCGGCATCCGCGCTTCTTCGCCTCGACGAGCAGCCGGGTCTCCTTCGGATTGTAGATGACGTCGCACACGACATGGTCCGGTCCGAGGACGGATGTGTCGAAAAGGACATCGTCAACCTTCGGGAACATTCCGACCTTCGTCGCGTTGATGATGACGTCTCTCCCGGCCACGTCGTTCCGGATGGATGCGTCCGTCATCTTCCGAATCGTGCACACGCCGGGGAAATGGGCGTCAAGATGCTTCCTGAAATTCTCGACATGAGGGGAACTCTCGTCGCGGCAAAGCGTGAGAATCGTCCTGACGCCCTTGCTTGCAAGAGAGCAGGCGATTGCGGATGCGGCTCCGCCGGTTCCGAAAAGAACGTATTTCAGGTTCGGAACGTCAAGTTTCATCTGGTCGTAGAGCGACCTCACGAACCCTTCTCCGTCTGTGTTGTGTCCGGTTTTCTTGCCGTCCGCGTCGACGGAGATCGTGTTGACCACTTCAGTGGTGCGCGCCGACTCCGCCAGCGCGTCGAGATACTTCGACACCTTCGCCTTGAAGGGCATCGTCACATTGGCGCCTGCGATATGGAACGCGCCCATGTTCTTCACGACGGTTTCAAGACCGTCTTCCGGGATTTCGTACGGCGAATAGAGGCAATCCATCCCGAGCTTCCGGAAGACGTGGTTGTGCATCCACGGCGACGCCGTGAAGCCGAGAGGATTGCCGAAAAGCGCAAAAAACTGCGTTGTGACGCTCGGTACGAAAATAGGTGATTCCTTTTCCGCTGCGATCTTTTCCATTCCAGTCCACTTCCTTATGGTATGGGATGTGCTGCTTCGCCTTCCGCTGCGTCCCGGCCGGCCGTCAACGGACGAGGAACAGCGTTATGATCGGGAAGGCCGTTATCAGAATCAACGCGAGGCCGAAGGCGATCATGAACGGAACCGCCTTCCTCGCTATGTCGAGTACGGGGATGCCCGTTATGGCCGAAGCGACGAAGAGGTTGATCCCCACAGGCGGGGTGACGAATCCGATGGCGAGGTTGACCACGAGGATCATGCCGAAGTGCACCGGATCGAACCCGACCGAGACGACGAGCGGGAGGAGGATCGGTGTGAGGATCAGGATGGCGGGCCCCGTGTCCATGACCATTCCGACCACGAGCAGGAACAGGTTGATGACGATGATGATGGCGATTTTGCTCGAGAATGTGCTCGATATGATCTGGGCGACCGTCTGGGGCGCCTGCATCATCGTGAGGACGCGTCCGAACGCTGTCGCGGTTGCCAGAATGAAGAGGATCGGCGCGTACGTCGCGACGGATTCCTTGAAAATGTCCACGGCGTCCTTGAGCTTGATCGTCCGATAGATGAAGCAGCAGACGAAAAAGGCGTAGAAGACGGAAATGGCCGCCGCTTCCGTGGGGGTGACGATCCCTCCGTAGATCCCTCCGAGGATGATGACGGGCGTCAGGATCGCCCAGAAACTTTCGGAGAAGACCTTCATGAATCCCTTCGCCCGCAGCTCGTTGCAAAACGCGGTCAGCCGCTCTTTGTCCTCTCCTCGGGTCTTGCAGTAGTACCACGCGTAGACCATGAGGCACCCGCCGATCAGAAGGCCGGGAATGATCCCTCCGATGAACATGTCGCCGACGGACACTCCGGAGGAAAGTCCGTAGAGGATGAACGGAATGCTCGGCGGAATGATGACGCCGAGTCCGCCCGACGTCGCCACGAGCGCGGTGATGAATACCTTGTCGTAGCCGAGGCTGACGAGAAGGGGAATGGTCATCGCCCCGATCGCGGCGGTCGTTGCCGGAGCGGACCCGGAAATGGCGCCGTAGAACAGACACGAAACGACGACTGCTATCGGCAGGCCGCCGGTCCGGTCGCCCAGGAAGAAGGAAAACATGTTGAATATTTTCGCCGAGACGCCTCCGCGGGCCATGATGACGCCGGAAAGGACGAAGAGCGGTATGGCCAGGATCGGCGTGGAATCGACCCCGCCGACCATCTGCCGGACGATGAACTGGACGTTTGCGGCGAACGCGGGATCAAGGAGCTTTGGAAGGATCGAAACCATCCCCAGGGTGATTCCCACCGGGATGCACAGAATCAGCCCAAAGGCGAAAACGGAAAAGACGGTTGCGAGCACGATGATTCCTCCTTACGCGGCGTTCTTCCCGGAAGAGCGGAAGAGAAGGCCGAAGAAATTCTGTAGCGTACGGATGATCGCAAGGAAGAATCCCGCGGCTGCGGAACCGTAAATCGTATACATGGGAAGCTCGAGGGCCGGACTGCTCTGGCCGCTCCGGATCATCCCGATGGTGACGTTTACGGCTCCCTTGAGCATATAGACGAAGAAGACGAGCATGATGATTTCGATGAGCGCGAGGTTCAGCTTCTGCGCCCAGCGGGGCAAATGGACCAGCAGCATGTCGATCTTGATGGACGATTTTCGCTTGAGGCAGAAACTCAGGCTCAGGAACGACGACCAGACGAAGAAATATCGCGTGATTTCCTCGGCCCACGAAGGCGAATCGTTCATCACATAGCGCATGAAGACCGAGTACCCCATGACGACGCTGATGAGAAACAGCATGATCATCAGGAGAACCTCTTCGAAACTCTCATCGAACCATTTGAGAACCTTCAATGCCGTAATCCCCCTTCCGGATATGGCGGAGCGCCCGGCTGACCGCTCCTCCCCGCGCTGTCGGGAGCGGGAAAAGCATAACGCGCGCCCGGTTTTGAAAAATCAGAACGTAACGCGTCGTCCCTCTTCGGCGGAGAGATACGCCGCGTAGATGACCCTGATTACGTCGCAGGCGAGTTCGAAGTCGGACAGCGGCTGTCTGCCGGTCGCGGCGCACTCCATGAAGTCCTGGAACTGCCCGGCGTATCCCCGCAGCACCTCTTCGGCGACGAACGCTTTCTGCCAGCCGGTCTTCCCGGGAAGCATCTCGGAAATATATACGTTCTCGAGCCCTTCCTCGTCCAGCATGTAGGTGCTGAGGTTATCCGAAGGGGTGATCCGGCAATGCATGGTCGCGTCGTTGGCGTAGACTTCGACATAGTTCGTCGTGCCTCCGAGCATCGTGTCGCCCGCGATGACGAGCGCCTTCGTCCCGTCGGTGAACGTGATGGCGACGGACGCGTAATCCTCGACGTCGACGGGACGGAACGCGATGTGTCGGTGTTCGTGTTCGCTCAGCGACGGAGTCATGCGCCCCGTGTCGCAGAGAACGCTTCCGACGCCGATGTCGACGCCGCGCGCCCGGGCTTCCTCCCGCTTGAGCCACAGAATTCCGCCGATCGGATGACACCCGACGCGGATCAGCGATCCTCCGCCGGTCTTGTCCCATTGTCCGGCGACGGGGGAGGACGACCCCTTGAGGCTTTCCTCTCCTTTCATGAAGAGGATCCGGCTTTTCTTCGCGCGGATGATCTCCGCCGCCTTCAGGATATTCGGGGAGTACACGTAGTTTTCGGCGTACATAAAGAGACGGTCGCTTCCGGCGAGTGCGTTTCGCATCGCCGCGATGTCGTCCAGAACGCCCCGGTACATGCGTGATTTCGGCACGGTGTCGCCGATCGGTACGGTGTCGCCGGGCGCGCCGAAATATCCGGTGAGCGGCTTTTCGCAGAGAACGTGCTTCCCGGCCTCGATGGCTTCAATGGCGATGCGGGAGTGCAGGAACGGAGGGGTGCATATATCGATCACGTCGATTTCGGGATCTCGCAGGAGAGCCCGGTAATCCTCGTGGTATTCTTCAAAATGATAGAGATCGGCCACGGTCCGCGCTTTTTCGATGTCGATGTCCGCGATGGCCTTCTTGCGGACGGTGAGGCCGGCGACCCTGGAGAACGCCTTGCTGTGAAAGTGCGATGCGAAACCGCTTCCGATAATTCCGACGGTAACTTCTTTCATGGATGTCGTCACCCCTGGTCTTCATTGGGAGGATGAGGAACAAAGAAAAAAGGCGAAGCGATCTTCCGTTTGTCTCGCCTTCGGATATGCGATCGCTTCGCCGTGGAGAAGGTCAGCTCTATCGCGGCGCTATTTCCCCTGGGCCTTTTTGGATTCGGCCACGATGGAATCGACCAGTTCGTTTCCGACCGCGTCACGGACCATCTTGTAGACCGGTTCGGCCTTTTCCTGCATCTTTCCGAGGAGTTCCGGACCGAGGTCGATGATCTCGACCTTGTTCTTCGTCAGAATTTCCACGCGATTGGCGTGTCGTTTGTCGGCCTGATCACGCCCCCAGACGACCGTCTCGCGGCAGGCGTCGTCAACGAGTTTCCGCATGTCGGCCGGGAGGCCGTCGTAGATCTTCTTGCTCATGACGATGCTGATGGAGTGGAAGATATGGTTTGTGTTGATGAGGTACTTCTGCTGTTCGTACAGTTTCCCCGCGACGATCACTTCATAGGGGTTTTCCTGTCCGTCGATCGTGCCCTGCTGCAGGGAGATGTAGACCTCGCCCCAGGGGAGCGGCGTCGGGTTCGCGCCCTGGATGCGCCAGTTCGCGACATGATACTTGTTCTCCATGGTGCGGATCTTCAGGCCCTTGAGGTCTTCCAGTTTGCGGACGGGCTTGTTGGACGTCGTCACGCGGAAGCCCTGATCGCCGTACCCCATCAGTTTGAGGTTGGCCTTTTCGTATTCTTTCGCGATGAGGTCCTTGAAGGGACCGTCGAGAACGGCGCGGGCGGTTTTCGAATCCGGGAAAATGAACGGAAGATCGAACACGGCGACCTTCGGAACGAAGTTGATCTGCGGCGCGGTCGTCTGGAGGACGAATGCGATGTCTCCGGCCTGCGTGCTCTGGGTGAGTTCGCTGTCCTTTCCCATCTGTCCGCTCGGGAAAACGTTCGCGGCGATCTTTCCGCCGGATTTGGTCTGGAGAAGCTCCTTCAGCTTGAGGCTCATCAACTGCGTGACGGTGTCCTCCGCCGAGTCGTTCGTTATGGCGAACGTGAATTCCGCAGCGAATGCGGCGCTTCCAAGAAGGGCAAACAGGATCGTCAGGAAAAGAGCGCAACACTTTTTCACAAACGTCGCCTCCATTTCGTTCTCTTTTCGGCCTGCGCGGAGCAGGCCGGTCCACAAGGAAAACGCTTCTCCGAACAAAGACGAAAACCGAAAAACGCACGGACCGGACAACGTGTCTTCTACGCTGCGGACTCCCCCCTCTTTGTCCCGGATCGCGACGGCCTATGCCGTCTTCACAAATGACTCGCAGTATTTTTTCGCCGATTCCAGACAGCGGCGCGCATGCGTTTCGTATCCGTATTCGGCGACACGCTTCAGATTCGGCAGTTCTATGGAATAGGGCATCGGGGGCATGGCGCCCAGAATCCCAGCGACGTCGATTCCGCCCTCTCCCACGTAGGAGCGTTCTTCCCGCAGGATCCGGGTCATCTCGTCCCTGTCGGCCGGAATGGGACCGGGCGCGTCGCAGAGATGGGCGAAACGGAACCATTCCTTCGGAAGCTTTCTCAGTTCCGCCGGGTCATCCTGCGCCCGCTGGAAGTGGTGGACATCGACCATGAGGCCCGCGTTCGGACGTTTGACCGTCTTCAGAACGTCGACCGCTCCGGCGAGCGTCTTCACGCCCGCGATCGGGACATATTCCAGCTCAACGGTCAGCCCGTACTGTTTCGCCAGATCGCAGAGTTCCGCGAATCTGTCCAGGTAATAGTCCCGCTGCCCGGTCCAGATGCTGCTCAGGACGTGCTTTCCGCCGAGCTCGACAGCCGTCGCCATGGCGGGTTCGTACTTCCGGACATCCATCCCGTCGAATACTCGGGCCAGTTCAATGTCCAGAAGCCGGATTCCCGTTTCGGCGAAGACGTCCTTCGTTTCCTTCATCAGCTGTTTGTTCTTGGACAGATCGTAATCCGGTTCGCCGGGAAGCCCCATGTAGATCTGCCGCATGCTGACGTAATCGTATCCGCAGTTTGCGGCGATCCGGGCTATTTCCGCCGGGGACGTCTTGAGAACTGTCAGTTGCGCAAGGGAAAATCGGAACGGCATGATCGCGCGCGCCTCCGTCACTTCGACTGGGGGCGAGGAATCCCGAAGTCCGCGGGAGAGAACTTCGCGCCGCCCGCGTCGTAGAGGAGCCACGCGCTCACCGACTGGTTCTGCTTGATGTATGCGCGCGCCTTGTCTCCGGTCAGGCCGAGCTTGACGCCGCCCATGCTTTTTGCGAATTCGTCGAATTTGGGATCTTCATAGGCTTTCAGGTACGCGGCCTGAAGCGCGTCGAAGGCCTCTTTCGGGGTTTCCTTTCGCACAAAGACGCCGAAAAACGCGCCCCAGGGGAGATACGGTCCATATTCTTTGTACGCTTCCGTAACGGCAGGGACGTCCATCCCGGGGATCCGTTCGGTGGAAATCATCGCGAGACCGCGCACGGACCCGGACTTGATGAAGTTGGCGGCGGCCAGCAGGCCGACGGCGACCGCGTCGATGTGTCCCCCCATCAGCGCGGTGATGCAGGGGCCCTCCCCGTCGAACTGGATCTTGTTGAACTTCATGCCGTGGATTTTTTCGATCATGGTCGTGGCCACGAAAGCGAGCCCTCCGGGGCCCGTCGAGCCGACCGAGATCGTCTTGCCCGACATCGCGGCGTCGATGAAGTCCTTGTAGGTCTTGTAGGGGGAATCCTTCGCCACGACGACGACGCCGACGTTGGCCATCATGAGCAGGACGGGGTCGAGCTGGTCATAGTCGATCTGGGACAGTCCGGCGACCTTGTAGAGATTGGGGTTCTCGGCGCCGAAGAGAAGGCTGTATCCGTCCGCGGGCTGATTGGCGACGAAGGTCGTGGCGATCGCGCCCGTCGCCCCCGTCTTGTTCTGAAGGATGATCGTCTTGCCAAGATGCTGCTGGGCGATGGGGGTGATGGCCCGGGCGACATTGTCCATCGCGCCGCCCGCGCCCCACATGATGTACCCCTGGGGATTTTTTTCCGGGTACGCGGCAATCGCCGAACCTGTCATGACCGAGAGGAGCAGGAGCGCAACACACAATTTCTTCATACGTCTCATTCCCTTCATATTTGTGTATTTGTTCGGATGTCGTTTTCTCATGTTTCAGTCCTGTCCGGAATTCTCCGGAAGTTCCCCGCGGCAGCCCGTCAGACGGAGAACGCCGCCGTGCGTCGCGACAAAACGGGCAGTCGTCACTCGAGTCCGCGCCACCTCCTGTATGTTGCGGTCTGGGAGAAAAGAAGGAAAACAATGGACAGCGTCAGGAACAGGCTGATGGGACTGGTGACAAAGCCCTGCAGGAAGGGGAGGATCTGGTTCTCCGCCCCCTGCATGGTCCGCCGGTAGTTGGCGTCGAGCATGGGGCCCAGGATGAGTCCCAGGACCATCGGCCCCGTCGCGTAACCGTAAAGACGCAGGAAGTACCCGATGATTCCGAAACCGATCATGTAGAAAATGTCCACGACGCTGTTTTGGATGGCGTACGTCCCGATGACGGAGAGAATGATGACCACGGGCATGACGATTTCTTTCGGGATCTCGATGATTTTCGCGAAGGGCTTCACGCTGATCAGCCCCAGCACCATGAGGGCCACGCTGGCGATGCTCAGACAGCTGACGATCATCCAAAACAGGTGGGGCGTTTCGATCATGAGCATGGGGCCGGGTTTCAGTCCGTGGATGAACAACGCTCCGATGATGATGGCCGTGACGGCGTCTCCGGGAATGCCGAGCGTCAGCATCGGGATGAAGGCGCCGCCGATGGCTCCCTTGTTGGCCGTTTCGGGAGCGATGATCCCTTCGAGGGCGCCCTTGCCGAAGGGCCTCGAAGGGTGTTTCGTGGATCGTTTCGCCTGATCGTAGGCCAGAAGGGCGGCCACGTCGCCTCCCGTGCCCGGAAGCGCCCCGATGAAGACTCCGAGCAAGGCGGAACGGAGCGAGAGCGGAAGGTATTTCAGAAATGTCGCCCAACTTGGGATGATCCGGTCGAGATTCTGTTTCGGCGATTTCATCCCCGAACTGCGGAACTGCGTCAATGCCTCGGAAACGCCGAAAAGGCCGATCATGGCGGTGACAAAGCTGATTCCCGCCATCAGGTACAGATTGCCGAAGGTGTAGCGAAGCTCCCCCGTGGAGGGATCCATGCCCACCATGCTGAGAAGGACGCCGACGGCTCCCGCCGTTATCCCCTTGATCGGGTCTCCGCCGCCGATGCTGCCGATGAGCAGGAGTCCCATCACGGCGAGCAGGAAGAAATCCCGTGGGGCGAACTTGAGCGAAAAGTTCGCAATGACCGGAGCGGCCACGGCAAGGACCACGATGCCCACAAAACTCGCGAAAACCGACACGGTCGTGCAAAGGCCGATGGCCTTGCCGGCTTCGCCCATCTGGGCCAGCGGATAGCCGTCCATCGCCGTCGCGATCGCGGCCGGCGCTCCCGGAATGTTGATGAGAATGGCGGTGATGGCGCCGCCGTAGACGCCGCCGACGAATACGCCGCAGATCAGCGCCAGTGCGCTGTTGATATCCCACGAGAAGGTGAAGGAGATCAGCAGGGAGGCGGCCATGGTCACGGAAAGCCCCGGAATGGCTCCCACCCAGATGCCGGCGAAAACGCCGATCCAGATCAGGAGCATCATCTCGGGCTGAAGGAACGGGATCAGGAAATACTGAAGGTTCTGCGCCATTTTTGCCGGGCCCCTTTACGGAAGAATGACGAGGAAGAGGTAGCGGAAGACGGCCACCAGCACCGCAAGGGAGGCTGCGGAAACGAGCAGCGCCCGAACGATGTGTTTTCCTCTCTGAAGATAGATCATCCCCAAAGCGAGAAAAGCGAAGGAAGATACGACGAAATGAAGTTTAGGCAACGCGATGCAATACACCACGAGGAAGCAGAGAACAACTACGACATCTCCGGGGAAAAGAAAGCGCGCCAGCGAAGGCGCCGTGGCTTCGGGTTTCTCCCGCTTCACAGCACGAAAAAAGTTGACGGCGGAACAAAGCATGATCACCGTCGAAGCGAGCTTCGGAAAGACGGAAGGGGACGAATACTCGCCGCTCGTCATGTCCAGCGCGAAATAGTACCCGAGCGCCCCGATGAGAAACGTGATCGCCGCGATCCCGAGTTCTCCGGGTTTCCGGTGAGCTTCGGGAACGAACGTGGACAAGTCCTTCAGTGAAGCGGCTCCTTCGGCCGCATTTCCCTCCGCGAGAATCTCTTTCGATTCTTCCATAGGGCATTTCACTTCCTTTCAACTGAACGGAACCTGATCAGGGGGAAATGGAGCGGCAGCGCAACGCACCGATCCATTCCCCCGTGTTTCGCGGTGTGTGAACGAGCTTATTTCCTGGGTTCGGGGATTCCGAACTCTGCGGGGGATTTCTTCGCGCCGCCCGCGTTGAAGATCAGCCAGCTGGCGGTGGATTCGAACTTTTCGAGGAACTTCACCGCTTCCGCGCCCGTGCTTCCGTTCTTGAAGCCGCCCGAATTCCGGACGTATTCTTCAAAACGGGGTTCGGCCATGGCCTTGGTGAACGCGTCCGACAGCTTCGCGACGACATCGGCGGGAGTTCCCTTTTTCACGAAAACGCCGTAGAAGGGGCCCCAGGGGAGGTATTGCGCGTATTCCGGATAGACTTCGGTGATGCAGGGGAGGTCAGGCAGTTGCGGAACCCGTTTCGTCGCAAGGACCGCAAGTCCCCGGAGCCGCCCTGCGCGGATATACTCGACGGATGTTGACAGCGCGAGCGGCATGACGTCGGCGTGTCCGCCCATGACTGCGGTCGCGCCTGGGCCGTCGCCGTCGAACTGGATGTAGTTGAAGTCGGTTCCGTGGATATTCTTCATCATGGCGCCCGCCACATAGGGCAGACCGCCCACGCCGGACGTCGCCATGCGGATCTTCTTGCTTTCTTTCGCAGCCTCGACGAGATCTTTCATGGTCTTGTAGGGTGTTTCCGGGTTCACGCAGATGACGACTGCGCCCTCGACGGCCACCGTGATGGGTTCGAGGTCGTGGAAGCTCAGCGGGGACAGGCCGAGGACGCGATAGTTCGCCGGATTTTCGGCGCCGTACAGCAGGGAATATCCGTCGCCGGCGGAGTTGACCACCAGCGTCGTCGCGAGGGCGCCGGAGGCCCCGACCTTGTTCTGCAGGACGATCGAGCCGCCGAGGTGTTTCTCGACGAGCGGCGTGATCGCGCGGGCGAAATTATCGGTCCCGCCGCCGGCGCCCCACATGATGTACCCCTGGATCGTCTTTTCCGGATACGCGGCGAATCCCATGGAAGCCGCCGACAGCATCAACAAAACGGACAGGAACAGAACGCAGGATCTCTTCATTCGTGACTCCTCCTTTTATTGGCATGTCTTTGGAACGTTGCAATCGGGCGAAATCCGGAGCGTGTACGGCTCTTTCCCGGCGCGTCGGCCGGGAAAGAGGAGCGATCAGTCTCCCTTCCGGTTCTCCGGATCGAAAAATTCGCCGAAGAGTACGGCTTCCGAAGGGATGTCCGTCATGATGGGTTTCGCGACCCAGGTGCTGTTCATGTAATGCTTGAGCGCGATGTTCTCCGATACCTGGTTGCCTCCCCAGGTTCCGCAGCCCATGCTCGATGTCATCGGCATGCCGTTGTTGGCGCTTCCGGCGTTGGCCTTCGACTGCGGCTGGCGGACCATGACGCGGGTGACCGGCGCGCGAAGGGCGAGCGCGTTGATGTGCTCGTCGTTGAAGCTGTAGATGCCGCAGGAGTGTCCGCGTCCGCCGACCTTGTAGATTTCGTCCATCATTTTGAGCGCGTTCTCGAACGCTCCGTCGTAGCGATAGAGGGCGAGCAGCGTCGTGAGTTTCTCGCCGGAGAACAAGTGCTCTTTCCCGATTCCGTCTCCGACGACCATGACGAACTTCCGGTCCTCCGGGATATCGAACCCGGCGGCCTTGCAGAGCTTCTGCGGCGAGACGGCCACCGTTTCGACGCGCCGGTGTCCCTCGTCGTCCCACATGGCCTTCTTGAGCATCTCGCGCTGTTCGTCGGTCGCGAGATAGCCGCCTTCCTTCTGAAGCTGCGCCACCATCGCGTCGTAGATCCCGCCGTAGATGACGAGGTTTCCGTCGGCCGAGCAGCCGGAACCGTAGTCCGAGGTCTTGCTGATCCGCGTGTTCCGCGCGGCTTCCTCGACGTCCGTGGTTTCGTCGAAAATCATCGTCGCGTTGCCGGCGCCCGAGCAATAGGCGGGCTTGCCGGAGCTGTGCGCGGCCTTGGTCATGGCGGGTCCGCCCGTGGCCATGATGAGATCGCACATTTTCATCGCTTCCGCGACGACCGCCATGTTGACGTCCGTGATGCAGAGCAGGAAATCCTCGGGTTCGCCGATGGCCCTTAGTCCCTGCCGCATCTTCTCGACGACTTCATAGGTGGTCTTTTTCGTCCGGGGATGGGGCGAAAAGACGACGACGTCCCGGGCCTTCAGCGCATAGATGGCGGTGACGATGGGCGTCAGTTCCGGGTTCGTCATCGGAATCAGGGACGTGATCACGCCCGCCGGCTTGCCGTAGCGCACGATGCCCTTCTCGGGGATCACCTCGATGGGGCCGACGCTCTTCTGCCGTAACGCATCGCGAAGAACCCCGAGGATCTTGTGGCGCTTGCCGAAGCGTCCGCCCCAGTCGCCTGCGCCGCTTTCCTCGACGCCCATCTTGCAGAGGCGGTCGAAGTCCCTGGGGTTGCCGGCCGCCCATGCGACGCACCGGCACATCCGGTCGACGCGCTCCTGGTCGTAGGTTTCGATGATCTTTTCCGCGGCGCGAGCCCGCCCGAAGATCTTTTCCAACTCAAGTTTCTGTTCCTCCGTGATTTCGTGTTTCGCCATACCTTCACATCTCCTTTACGACTCTTTCGCGTGCGGGGCCGGCTATTTCGTCATCCTCCAGGGTGTTTCCTCGCCCCAGGACCAGACTCTCCACGGCTTTTCCTCTCCGCGTTTCCGGAAAATATCGTTGATGTTCCAGCACCCCTCCGTGACGACGGGCGCATTTTCCATGCGGACATCGATGACACAGGGCTTTTCGAGCGCGAGGGCCTCTTCCAGGATCGGCTTGAAGTCTTCCGGACGCTCCACCGTGTACCCCTTGATTCCGTAGGCTTCCGCAATGGCCGCGAAGTCGGGGCTGTACGGTTGTCCGTCCCGCTCGAAGAGCGTCGCGAACTGGTGCTGGTAGTGCTGGTTCTCAAGCCCCGCGATGGTCCCGAACGCGCAGTTGTTCATGACGACCCACACGACGGCGATGTTTTCCACCGCGCCGGTCGCGAACGGGGAGACGTTGGCGCCCATGCCGCCGTCCCCGATCAGGGCCACGACCTTGCGATCCGGGCGTGCGGCCTTCACCCCGAGGGCTGCGGACGGACCGTATCCCATCGTCGCGAGTCCTCCGGGGGCCACGAACGTCCCCGGCTCGTAAATGGGAAACTGCTGCCCGACGCCGTTTTTGTTCCATCCGACGTCCGCGACGACGAAGCCGTCTCTCGGGAGCGCTTCCCGAAGATCCGCGAGGATCCGTTCGGGGCGCATCGGCCACTGGTTCGACTTCTGCGCGTCGGCGATTGACGCCCGGTACGCCGTTTTCGCCTCAGCGATGGCCTTGACGATCTGCGGGCGTTTCACGCCGGCCGGGTATTTCTTCTTCGCCGCCGACAGGATGGCGTCAATCGCCATCTTCGCGTCGCAGACCGCGCCGATCTCGGTCTTGTAGTTCCGGCCGATCTCTTCCTGGTTGATGTCGATATGGATGAGCCTCGTGGGGGGAATGTCGAACGTCTCACCGAAGTACCAGGAACTGCAGTCCGCTTCGGAGAGCCTCGTGCCGATCGCCATCATGACGTCCGCCTTCATTGCCGTGCTGTTGTTGAACGCCGTCCCCCAGAAGCCGGTCATTCCGACGGCGAGCGGATGGTCGTCCGGGATGGAGCCCTTGCCCATGAGCGTGTAGAGGACCGGAATTTCGAGGTGCGTCGCCAGCTCCGTGAACGCGGCCGCCGCGCCCGAGGAGATGACGCCGCCGCCCGGGTAGAGAATCGGGTGCGCCGCTTCCGCCAGCATCGTCGCGATTTCCGTTGCGGTCTGTTCATCCATTCCGGGGCGCGGGAGCTTCGGGGCGTTGTCGATGCGCTGATCGAAGAAGCGGGTGTCGATTTCCATGGAGAAGAGGTCCATCGGGACGGATACCAGCACCGGCCCCGGGCGCCCCGTAACGGCAAGCCGGAAGGCCTTGTCCATCACCTCGGGGAGAAGCTCCGGACGGTCGACCCTCCATGCGCGCTTGACGAAGGGGCGATAGATCTCGAACTGGCTCGCGTCCGAATGCATGTTGACCTCCTGGTGCGGATGGCGGCCGAAGTAGCAGCTCGGAACGTCTCCCGCGATGACGACCAGGGGGATGGAGTTAAGTCCCGCTTCCGCGACGCCTGTGGTCGCGTTGGCGAGTCCGGGGCCGAGGTGGGTCAGGAGGACGCCCGGAACCCGGCATCCCTTCGCCCGGGCGTAGCCGTCCGCCGCGTGCGCGGCGATCTGTTCGTGCCGGACGGAAATGAAGCGGATGTTGCTTTCCTTCAATGCGTCAAGAAAGCCGATCACCGTATGTCCGCAGAGCCCGAAGATCTTTTCGACGCCCCGGGCTTCCAGAAACCTGACGAGCTGGAATGCGACAAGGTCTTTTTTCATGAACACACCTCCGTTTTTGTCTGGGTCCGTATCCTTCGGGGATTAAGCCCCGAAGCGTTCACTTCGGAACGGGATAGACGACTGCAAGGCACCGGCGAAGGTCCGAAACGGGGATCTGTCCCGGCGCCGACGCATTGCTGCCGACAGCGAACGTCAGGTCCGACCCGAAAAGCCCTCCCGTAATCCGGCTCACGGCGCCCAGTTCGCCCATGGACATCGTGATCAGCGGAACATCGGGATGTTCCCGGCGGATCGAGAGAGTCGCCGAGAGGAGATTGAGGACGTCTTCCTCGGAACGGGGCATGGCGGCGAGTTTCGCAACGTCGGCCCCGGCGCGTATCTGCGCCGCGAGGGTGGAAAAGAGGACTTCCTTTGTCGGGGTTTTTGCGAAGTCGTGTGCGGAAACGATGAGAGATGTTCCGGTGTCTTTCAGCGAATCGCGGATCTCGCGAATTTTCCGGTCGCCGTAGACAAGCTCGACGTCGATAAAATCCACGAGCCCTGCCGTGACCGCCCGCTCGTAGACGGCGAACTTCGATTCGTCGGACACCTTCCGGAATCCTCCCTCCCAATCCCCCCTGCACGTCAGGATAACGGGAATGTCGCCGACCGTCCTGCGGACGTTTTCGATCATCGATACGGCTTCGGGCACTTCTTCGACGAAGTCCCACGCGTCGATGCGGAGCTCGATAGCATCCGGAGCGATCGCTGGAACATTGCGGGCCTCTCCGAGGATGACATCCGCGCTCTTGCCGACGAGAGGGATGCACACAAGGGGAAGCGGGCCTCCAAGGAGCTGTTGTCGCGCGCGGATCGGTTTTTTTGGCTGTGGTCTCATTGCTTCGATTCCCCCCAGATAAAATTCCGCTAAGCGGAAACAATATCCGTTCCAAAGAATTGATTCCACAATAGTAAGAAGTTTTGTCTTTGTCAATATGCCGGAGAGCAACAATTTTATCCGCCTTGCGGAAAGAACGCGCTATTGGAGCAGCGCCGGAATGATTCCCAAACGTCAGCTTTCTCCCCGGCGTGTGCGCATTGTCGCTTGCTCCGGAACGTCGGATGCTCGTTCTGATTCCGCGCGGCCTCCCGGGAAAACATCGTTATGCCGCAGAGCGGCAATGATTGCCATTTGACAGAAATATGCTTTGTCGGTATTGTGTGCGAAAAATCGACGGGGCGTCCCCCCGCCTGTTGGGAGGAATGCACATGACCATGCAATGGCCGGAGAAAATCGTCTTTTGCGAAGTCGGTCCCCGGGACGGGCTTCAGAACGAAGCGACTCTGCTCTCGGTGGAACAGAAGGTTGCTCTGATCGAAGGCGTCGTCGACGCGGGGGTGCGGATCGTCGAAATCGGTTCGTACGTCCACCCGAAAGCGGTCCCGCAGATGGCGGATACGGACGAGGTGGCCCGGAGATTCCGCCGCACGGCGGGAGTGGAGTACCGGGCGCTGGTGGCGAACCTGAAGGGTGTCGAGCGGGCCCTCGCGTCGGGGATAACGAAGGTCAAGCTGACGGTTTCCGCGAGCGAGTCACATGCGAAGGCCAACCTGAACAAGACTCCGCTGGAACTCATCGAGGGCTTCAAAGACTGCGTCGCGTTCGCGCACGCAAACGGGGCGGAGGTCTCCGGGGCCATTTCGACGGCGTTCGGCTGTCCTTTCGAGGGAAAGATCGCGACACGACAGGTCGCCGATATCGCCGCGCGGATGCGCGATCTGGGACTGACGGAGCTTTCTCTTTCGGACACGACCGGCATGGCGAACCCGCGGCAGGTCTACGATCTTTCGGTGAATATGCGTGAAGCCTTCCCGGACGTCCGCTGGTTCCTGCACTTTCATAACACCAGGGGGATGGCGCTCGCGAATATGGTCGCCGGGATGCAGGCCGGGATCATCCGGTACGATGCGGCCCTCGCGGGGCTCGGCGGATGTCCGTTCGCGCCGGGAGCGTCGGGGAACATCGCGTCAGAGGACGTCATCCACATGCTTCACGAGATGGGCATCGAAACGGGAGTCGATCTCGACAAGATGATCGCCCTGGCGACGCGCCTTCGGGAATGGGTCGGCCACGACACGGAGAGTTCCATCCTGCGCGCGGGCCCAAACAGCAGGCTCGTCGCCCTGAACAGCGCCCGGAAACAACGGTAGAAATTTTTATCTCGAAGAAACGTCCCCCAAAATATTGACAAAACCTGACCTTAGTTGTATATAAACTAAGGTGAAACATTGTCAAATGGGGGGATGAACATGGATCTGTCCACGTTTACGAAAAAATCGCAGGAAGCGCTCTCCGAGGCGCAAACGCTCGCCGTTACGGCGGGGAATTCGAGCGTCGAGGCGGAGCACCTTCTTCTGTCCATGCTGCGCCAGAAGGACGGCCTCATTCCGAGGATCCTGGGGCGGATGGAAATCGATACGAATCGCCTTGCGCAGGACGTCGAGCGCGAACTCGCGCGACTGCCGAGGATTTCCGGCCCCGGCGCTGAACCGGGAAAAATCTATATTTCGCAGCGGCTGAACCAGGTTCTCGTGAACGCGCGGGAGATGGCGACCCGCCTCAAGGACGAATACGTCTCCGTGGAGCACGTCATGGCGGCGATCCTGGCGGAGGGTGCGGGCGCGGGTGCGCCGGCCGGAAAGATCCTCGGCGCGTACGGCGTGACGGAGGACCGCTTTCTTTCGACGTTGTCGCAGGTCAGGGGCGCGCAGCGCGTGTCGAGCGATTCTCCCGAGGAGACGTACGAAGCGTTGCAGAAGTACGGTCGCGACCTCGTGCAGATGGCGCGGGAGGGAAAGCTCGACCCGGTCATAGGACGCGACGAGGAGATCCGCAGGGTGATCCGCATCCTGAGCCGGAAGACGAAGAACAATCCCGTCCTGATCGGGGACCCCGGCGTCGGAAAGACGGCCATCGTCGAGGGGCTCGCGGAACGGATCGTGCGCGGGGACGTGCCGGAAGGCCTGAAGGACCGGACGGTCTTCGCGCTGGATATGGGTTCTCTCCTCGCGGGAGCCAAGTACCGCGGCGAATTCGAGGAACGACTGAAGGCGGTGTTGACCGAAGTCCGTCAGAGCGAAGGGCGGATCATCCTTTTCATCGACGAGCTGCACACGGTCGTGGGGGCGGGAGCCGCGGAAGGCGCCATCGACGCGGGCAACATGCTGAAGCCCATGCTCGCGCGCGGCGAGCTGCACTGCATCGGCGCCACGACGACGGACGAATTCCGCAAGCATATCGAAAAGGACGCCGCGCTGGCGCGGCGTTTCCAGCCGGTTCTCGTGGAGCAGCCGAACGTCGAGGATACGATTTCCATTCTGCGCGGACTCAAGGAACGCTTCCAGGTACATCACGGCGTGCGGATCCGCGACAATGCGCTCGTCGCTGCGGCCGTGCTCTCGAACCGCTACATCACGGACCGCTTCCTGCCGGACAAGGCGATCGACCTCGTCGACGAGGCGTGCGCGATGATCCGGACGGAAATCGACTCGTTGCCGACGGAACTGGACAACGCGTCGCGGCGCGTCATGCAGCTGGAGATCGAGGAGGCCGCGCTGACGAAGGAAAAGGACGCGGCGAGCCGGGAGCGGCTCAAGGTCCTCAGCCGGGAGCTTCAGGAGGCCCGGGAGGAGGCCGACTCGCTCCGGGCGCAGTACGAGGCCGAAAAGAACATGATATCCGGCGTCCGGGACCTGCGGAGCCGGATCGAAGAGATCAACCGCCGGATCGAGAAGGCGGAGCGCGACTACGACCTGAACCAGGCGGCCGAACTCAAGCACGGGCAGCTTCCGCAGCTGAAGGAAGAGCTGAAGAAGAAGGAAGAGGACCTCGCCGCCCGGCAGGGCGGTCAGGTGCTCCTCCGGGAGGAGGTCACGGACGACGAGATCGCCGAAATCGTCAGCCGCTGGACCGGAATCCCCGTCACGCGGCTCGTCGAGGGGGAGCGGGAGAAGCTCCTGAAACTCGACGAGATCCTCCACAGGCGCGTTGTGGGGCAGAACGAAGCCGTGACGCTCGTGGCCGACGCCGTCATCCGTGCGCGGTCGGGGATCAAGGACCCGCGCCGCCCGATCGGTTCGTTCATCTTCCTGGGACCGACGGGCGTCGGGAAGACCGAACTCGCCAAGGCGCTCGCCGAGGCGCTCTTCGACAGCGAGGACGTCCTGACGCGGATCGACATGTCGGAATACATGGAGAAACACGCAGTCTCGCGTCTCGTCGGAGCGCCCCCGGGATATGTGGGGTACGACGAAGGGGGCCAGCTGACGGAAGCGGTGCGGCGGCATCCGTATTCGGTGATCCTCTTCGACGAGATCGAAAAGGCGCACCCGGACGTCTTCAACATCCTGCTCCAGATACTGGACGACGGCCGCCTGACGGACAGCCACGGCCGCGTGGTGAACTTCAAGAACACCGTCATCATCATGACGAGCAACCTGGGGGCGGAGCATCTGCTTTCGGGAATCACGCCGGACGGGCAGATACGGGACGAGGCGAGGGATCAGGTGATGGCGGAATTGCGGAGGTCGTTCCGCCCTGAATTCCTGAACCGCGTGGACGACGTCGTGCTCTTCAAGCCCTTGCGCCGGGACGAAATGCTCCGGATCGTCCGGCTTCTGGTTTCGACGCTCGAACGGCGTCTGAAGGACCGGGATATTACGCTCGAACTCACCGACGGCGCTGCGGAACTCCTGGCCCGGAACGGATACGACGCCGTGTACGGCGCCCGTCCGCTCAAGAGGCTCATGGTCCGGACGCTGGAGACGAAGATCTCCCGCCTCATCGTTTCCGGAGAAGCGCCGTCCGGTTCCACGATCCGTGTCTCCGAGCGTCTGGGAGAACTGGATTACGAAGTGATTCTCGCAGCGGCCCCCGCATAGGGAACCTGTACGCAATAATAAAAGGCCGGAAGGGGACATTCCCCCTTCCGGCCTTTGTATGTCCGTTTCGGGATCAGCGGATCTCGAACTCTATTTTCCCGAGTTTGCCGAAGTCGGCGACGTACTTTCCGGGTTTGCCCGGGATCATGTTTCCGAGCGCGCCGGTCATGAAGATGTCGCCGGGTTTGACCGTCCAGCCGTTTTCGATCGACGTGTTCACGAGCCAGCGAAGCGCCTCCCACTGATCGCCGAGGGCGTCCCGCCCCTTGCCCGTGTTGACCTTCTCGCCGTTTCGCGTCAGGGTGACGTCACACGCGTTCGGATCGAAGGTCGGGCGAATCGCTGTCTTGTTTCCGGCGATGAAGCCGGCGGCGGACACGTTGGCCGCAATCAGGTCCACGCCGCGGAATCCCTTCATGGTGACGAAATTCATATCGGGAAGTTCGATTGACGGAAGCGCCGAACGGAACGCGCGCTTCAGCTCCGCAACGGATTTGACCGGCTTCGTGATGGCGCGGCCGGCCTGGAAGGCGATCTCCGTTTCGACCATGAGCGCCGCGAACCCCTGGGAGAAGATGACGGGGGAGCCGGTCATCTTGCCCGACCCGTAGAGAACGCCCGCAACGGGACCGGAAACGCCGAATTTCTTCTGCCCGGCCGTGGTCGTCAGTCCGGCCTTGAATCCGGCGACTGTATCGCCCTGGAGACGTTTCGTGACGTATTCCTTCTGGACCTTGTACGCCATGGCTTCGTCCAGCTTCGGTTCGAGCGTCGAGACGAGGGGGAGGAGCTTCCCCTGTTTGTGCGCGTCGACGAGTGCGTTCGAGAGTTCCGCAGTTCCGCAGAACGCCGCCGCTGCCGCAATTAAAACGAAAAATACGGAAAATACCGGTATCCACTTGCGTCTCATGCCGTTCACCTCCAGAATATGTTTCATGAAGCTTCCAATGAGCATTTATACTCTCTTGCGCGCGGCATCTCAAGCGCGAACATTTCCCGGATTCGATATTCAAAGATGAAGACGCCGATGTCCGGAAAGAACGTCGGCACATGGAGACGGACATGAAAAAACGCGACATCCTCAAGCAACGCTTCGGACATACGGAATTTCGCGAGGGGCAGGCCGAACTGATCGACGCCATCCTCGCCGGAAGGGACGTCTTCGGCGTCATGCCCACCGGCGCCGGAAAGTCCGTATGCTATCAGATCCCGGCGCTGATGCTCGAAGGAATCACACTCGTGATTTCACCGCTCATCTCCCTCATGAAAGACCAGGTCAATGCGCTCGTGCAGTCCGGAATTTCCGCGGCCTACCTCAACAGCTCCCTCACCGCGCCGCAGTACGCCGAAGTCCTGCGGCGCGCCGCGAACGGCGAGTACAAAATCCTCTACGTCGCTCCGGAGCGGCTTGCCGCCCCCGGATTCCTGCGCTTTGCGGAGGAGACGACCATCTCGATGGCGACGGTGGATGAAGCGCACTGCGTGTCGCAGTGGGGCCAGGATTTCCGCCCCGGCTACCTGAAGATCGTCGAATTCATCGAGCGGCTTTCCCGCCGTCCCGTCGTCAGCGCGTTCACCGCGACGGCGACGGCGGAGGTTCGCGAGGATGTCATCCGTATTCTGCGGCTGCGAAACCCGTTCGTCGTCACGACGGGCTTTGACCGGAAGAACCTGTATTTCGCGGTGCGAAAGCCGAGCGACAAGTTCGCCGAGACGCAGAAGATCGTGCGGGAGAACAGGAGCAAGAGCGGGATCGTGTACTGCGCCGCGCGAAAGACCGTTGAAGAGGTGTGCGACCGGCTCAATGGAAACGGTTTTTCCGCAACCCGGTACCACGCGGGGCTCGACGATGACGAACGCCGGAAGAACCAGGACGACTTCCTGAATGACCGGAAAACGGTCATGGTCGCCACAAATGCCTTCGGAATGGGCATCGACAAATCCAACGTCTCCTTCGTCGTTCACTACAATATGCCGAAAAACGTCGAAAGCTACTACCAGGAAGCGGGACGGGCGGGACGCGACGGCGAGCCCGCGGAATGCATCCTTCTGTACAGCGGGCGGGATGTTCGGACGAACCTGTATCTCATCGAAAACAACCGCGACGCCGGCGAGGATCTCCCCCCGGACATACGGGCCGCGGTCCGTGAGAAAGACCGCGAGCGCCTCAGGGCCATGACGGCGTACTGCGCGACGACCGGTTGTCTGCGGGAATGTCTTCTGCGCTATTTCGGGGAAACGGCCCCGCGCTTTTGCGGCCGCTGCTCGAACTGCGACACGGAGTTCGAGACGGTGGATATCACGACGGAATCGCAGAAGATCGTCTCGTGCGTGTATCGTGTCCTGCAACGGAACAGGGCGTTCGGAAAGAAGATGATCGTCGACATCCTGCACGGAGGCAGAAACGAGAAGGTGCTGCAATTGGGCCTGGACAGTCTTTCGACGTACGGAATCATGGCGGATGCGCCCGTGCGCAGGATCCGGGAGATCCTGGATTTTCTCGTCGACAACGATTTTCTGGCGCTGTCAGCCGATGAGTACCCGGTCGTGACGCCTTCCCTCCGGTCCGGCGAGGTCATCCGGGAGAAGCGAACGGTCGAGATGAACGTCCCGGCGCGCGTCGCTCCGGCGGAAGCGCGCCAAACAGAGGAAATATCCGGCGGCGGGGAGGACGAGCTGTTCGAGTCCCTCCGGGCGTTGCGGGCCCGGATCGCGTCCGAGGCGCACGTTCCCGCGTACGTCGTTTTTCCCGATGCGGCGCTTCGCGATATGTGCCGGAAGCTTCCGCGGACGAGGGAGGAATTTCTCGAGGTCGCCGGGGTCGGAGAATCGAAAATGGCGCGATACGGAGAATCCTTTACGGCGGTTATCCGGGAGCATGTTTCCCGGAATGCGGTTTCCCCCGCGTGAAACGGATCCGCGGATCCGGAGACGGCCTGAGAGCGCTTCTCGGCGAACGGGAACAACCCAGCGAAGGAGGATCATACATGGAGCCGGATGTGACCAATCTGTTTCGTCTGCCGTCGCCCCTGCCCCGACCGGAAGAGGACGAGTCGGTGGACATTCTCGCGCGCGCGAGGAACGTCCGGGTGGAGCGGATCGTGTCGACGGGTCAGGCGTCGCCGCCCGGTTTCTGGTACGACCAGGACGAGGACGAATGGGTCGCTCTTCTTTCGGGTGACGCGAAGCTCCGGTGTGAAAACGGCTCCGTCCTCTCGCTGCATGCCGGGGACTGCCTTCTCATTCCGGCGCATGTTCGCCACCGGATCGACAGCACAAGCAGCGAAAGTCCGTGCATCTGGCTGGCGTTTTTTTGGAAAAGCGTACCGTAATGAGATGTGAATACTGTATAATTCCAGACTTTCGCAACATTGGGTCCGCTCCGGTGCGATAATACGTGCAATCGTTCTTTCGGGAGGGTCTTTCATGCCTGTTCGTTCCGTCTGTGTCCGGAGTTCCGGCTTCAAGCTTTCGCTGCTGTCCGTCGCGCATTTTTTCAATGACCTGTACGCGTCCTTTCTGCCCACGTTCGTTCCGGGGATCATCGAACGCCTCGGAATCTCGATGGCGCAGGCGGGGACGCTGAATTCCACGGTGGGAATCATCCACATCTTCTTCCAGCCCGTCATGGGGTATCTGTCGGACCGGACGACGCGAAGCTGGCTGATCACGATCGGTCCGGTCCTGACCTGCCTCGGCGCGACGCTTCTGCCGAACGCTCCGTCCTTCGGTTTTGCGGTTGTGTTCGCAGGGCTCTGGGGGCTGGGAAGCGCATCGTTCCATCCGCAGGGGAACGGATCCGTGGGGTATGTTGTTCCGAAGGAGCGTCTCACGTCGTCGCTGGCCATCTTCAGCGTGGCGGGGAATATCGGCGTCACGCTCAGCCCGATCTTCGCCGTCGTGATGGCGAAAACCGTTGGGCTCCCGGCCCTGCCGTTCGTCGCGACGATTCCGGTCCTCGTTCTGGCGGCATGCATCATGCGGTATATGCCCCGCTTCAACGAGGAGCGCCCGTCCGCGCCGGCCGTCAGGCAGGGAGTGATCGGCGCGCTGACCTCCGTCTTCGCGACCATCTTCCCGATCTGGGCGGTGTCCGTCGCGCGGGACGCCACGAGCCAGGGCGTCCGTTTTTTCCTTCCCATACAGATCTCAGCACGCGGCGGCGACATCACGGCGGTGGGCACGATCCTGTTTCTGATCATGCTCGTCAGCACCATCGCGATGGTGATCGGCGGCAAACTGGCCGACCGCTTCGGGAAGCGACAGACACTGACGCTGCTGCTCATTCTCGCGTCCCTGGCGCTTTTTCCGGCGCTCTGGACCACAGGCGGGCTTTCCATCGGACTGTATCTTGCCGGAGTCTCCCTGGTCAACGCGACCATGCCCGTCACGGCGGCGCTCGCCCAGGAGATGGCGCCGCAATCCCGGAGCATGGCCAGCTCCATCGTGATGGGACTCTCATGGGGCATCGCGAATCTCCTGACCGGGCCGCTCGGAATGGTGGCGGACCACTTCGGAATCCAGGCCACGATGACGATTGTCGCCGCGTTGCCGCTCTGCGCGTTGCCCTTCATGGTATTCTTCTCCCGGGGCCGGAGTTGAGCGCTGTGCGGGCGTCGGAGGACCGACGAAGACGCTCGCGAAAGACGCTCGCGGAAGATGCGCATCTGAATGCGGCGTCGGGATATCGGCATACGATACGGGGAGACCAGCTATCAAAAGTCAAGGGGATAGGTAAGAAAAAGTAGCGAG
>ERZ1645192.961-NODE-961-length-24245-cov-10.930508_pt1 | contig 24245 bp, 24 predicted proteins | sample MGYA00575354_ERZ1645192 | MGnify/ENA primary metagenome ERZ1645192 (study PRJEB40844, sample SAMN11349763) | freshwater sediment metagenome | isolation source: river sediment | host: Sediment | place: India: Faizupur Khadar , New Delhi | collected 2017-02-21 ... | reverse complement strand
GAGCCGGTGCAGTTCACGCCATGGGTGGAGCGCACGATCTTGTCGTGCTGCCAGCGCTTGCGGTAGCCCTCCTCCCAGCTGCGATCCTCCTGGGTCACGATGCCGTGGCCCGCGGAAAAATCACCGACGGTTCTGCGAAAGAAGGTGAGCCGATCGAGAAAGTGCGACATGGTGAGGATCCCCGGTTACTTGGCCGAAGCCGGTTGAGCAGGTGCAGCGCGCCGCTGCCGTTCGAGGTCGTGCAGCAGGCCGCCCTTGCGGGTGTAGACCCGCCAGGTGATGACCAGACAGCTGACGTAGAAGATCAGGAAGCACCAGAGCGCCGCCTGTGCGCCACCGGTCAGCGCGATCGAGGTGCCATAGCTCTTCGGGATGAAGAAGGCACCGAAGGCGGCGATCGCCGAGGTGAAGCCGGTGATGGCCGCGGCCTCCTTCTCGACCTGCCGCTGGCGGCTCTCGGCGTCGGCGTCGGGCATCAGCCGCTGCAGCTCCCTGGTCATGATCGCCGGGATCATCTGGAAGGTGGAGGCATTGCCGATGCCGGTGGCGCAGAACAGCGCCAGGAAGCTGGCAAAGAAGATCGGGAAGCTCTGCATGTTCAGTCCGTAGAGCACACCGCCGACGCCGGCCATCATCGCCACGAAGACCCAGAAGGTGACGCGCCCGCCGCCGTATTTGTCCGCCACCCAGCCGGTCAGTGAGCGCGACAGCGCGCCGACCAGCGGACCGAGAAAGGCCAGTTGCAGGGCGTTGACCGCCGGGAATGCGGTCTTGGTCAGCAGCGGGAAGGCCGCCGAGTAACCGATGAAGGAGCCGAAGGTGCCGGTGTAAAGCCAGCACATGATCCAGTTGTGCCGCCGCTGGAAGATGACCGACTGCTCGGAGAACGACGCCTTGGCCGAGGCGATGTCGTTCATGCCGAACCAGGCGGCGATCGCCGCGGCGGCGATGAAGGGCACCCAGATGAAGCCGGCATTCTGCAGCCACAGGCTCACTGTCTTGTCACCCTGGGTCGCGACCTGCGGATCACCCCCCAGCGCGCCGAACACACCGGCGGTGATCACCAGCGGCACCAGGAACTGCACCACGCTGACCCCGAGGTTGCCGAGCCCGGCGTTGAGCGCCAGCGCATTGCCCTTCTCCGCCCGCGGGAAGAAGAACGAGATGTTCGACATCGAGGAGGCGAAGTTGCCGCCGCCAAAGCCGCACAACAGCGCCAGCAGCAGAAAGACCCAGTAGGGGGTGGCCGGATTCTGCACGGCAAAGCCGATGCCGACGGCCGGGATCATCAGCGACCAGGTGGTCAGCGTCGTCCACATCCGTCCGCCGAAGATCGGCACCATGAAGGAGTAGAAGATGCGCAGCGTCGCGCCCGACAGTCCCGGCAGCGAAGCGAGCCAGAACAGCTCATTGGTGCTGTAGCGAAAGCCGATGGCCGGCAGCTTGGCGACCACCACCGACCAGACCATCCACACCGCGAACGACAGCAGCAGACAGGGGATCGACAGCCAGAGGTTGCGGCGGGCGATCGATTTGCCCTGCTGCTCCCAGAAGGTGCGCTCCTCGGGCCGCCAGTCGGCCAGCACCCGCTGTGGCCCCAGCGCACCCACCTGTCTGGCGCCATGCACAGCCTTCATCTCCGGCAGCTCCGGCAGCGTGCTGAGGAGGGGGGCCGCCGCTTCACGCTCCATGCGCAGGATCGCCACATGCATCCAGACCATCGCCACCAGCACCAGCACGAACAGCGCCATGAAGCAGCTGGTCCACAGCCCGGTCAGGTCGAGCAGGGCGCCGAACAGGATCGGCAGAATGAAGCCGCCCAGGCCGCCGATCATGCCGACCAGACCACCCACCGCGCCGACATGCTCCGGGTAGTAGACCGGGATGTGCTTGTAGACCGCCGCCTTGCCCAAGGCCATGAAGAAACCGAGCACGAAGACGATGACGACGAAACTGGGCAGCCCCATCTCCAGGTGGAACGAGAAGGTCTCCTTCACCCCGTGCACCACGTAGTCGGTCGGTGGATAGGAGAGCAGAAAGGTGGCGACGATGGAGACGAAGAAGGTCCAGTAGAGCACCCGCCGCGCGCCGTAGGCATCGGAGAGGTGGCCACCATAGGCGCGGAAGAAGCTGGCCGGAATCGAGAACAGCGCCGCGATCATCCCGGCACTCTTGATGTCGAGCTGGTAGACCTGGGTCAGGTAGCGCGGCAGCCAGAGCGCCAGCGCGACAAAGGCGCCGAAGACAAAGAAGTAGTAGAGCGAGAAGCGCCACACCTGCACATTCTTCAGCGGCTCCAGCTCGAGCCAGGCGCTTTTGGCCTTGATGCCGGCACGGCGACGCTCGACCAGCACCGGGTCATCCTGGGTCGTCAGCCAGAACAGCACGGCGGTGATGGCAAGGGCCGCCGCCCAGATCTGCGCGACGCTCTGCCAGCCGAACGCCACCAGCGCAAACGGGGCGAGCAGCTTGGTGACGGCGGCGCCGATGTTGCCCATGCCGAAGATGCCGAGCGCCGTGCCCTGCTTTTGTTGCGGATACCAGCGCGAGACATAGGCGACGCCGACCGCGAAGGAGCCGCCGGCAATGCCGACCCCCAGCCCCGCCAGCAGGATCTGCGGATAGGTCTCGGCCTGCGACAGCAGCCAGGTGGCCACGGCGGCGGCCAGCATCGTCAGCGTGAAGACCAGCCGGCCGCCGTAGAGGTCGCTCCAGACCCCCAGCGCCACCCGGATCAGCGAGCCGGTCAGAATCGGCATGCCGACCAGCAGGCCGAACTGGGTCTCGTTCAGACCCAGCTCTTCGCGAATGCGGATGCCAATGATCGAAAAGATGGTCCATACGGCGAAGCAGACGGTAAAGGCCACCGTGCTCGCGCTCAGGATGCGGGTCGATTGGGGATGGGCCTCGCTGTTCATCGCTCGATTTCCTTCTGTCGATGGGGGGTCGGAAAACGGTGAGCCTGCATCAGGCTCGCGACTACGGTGACAGGACCTCGCAGCTCTTTCATTGATCCAAATCAAATGTTGCCGTGACATTTGTCACAATACTTGTCGCCAAGCAAAATCGGCCGATGCAGCGGATCAAGCCCTGAAAACATTTCGCAGCCCAGCGAGGAGAACCCAACAGTGACCGTGGAGGAGGAGATCGAACTGCAGACGGTACCGCCGCTGTGCCGGTTGCCACAGGCCAGCCGCGAGCGGCTGCTGGCCAGCGCGATTCAGCACCGGGTGGCGGCGGGAACGGTGCTGTTCGAGCAGGGCGAACTGCCCACCTTCCAGATCGTGGTGCTGGCCGGTTCGGTGCAGCTGTTCGGCCGTTCGACCCAGGGTCGTGAGGTGCTGGTGGAGGTGGCGCGCGCGCCGGACCTCATCATTCCGGCCGCAGTGGTCACGGGTGCGCCCTATCTGATGCAGGCGCGGGTGCCGGAGCCTTCGCGCCTGCTGCTGATTCCAGCGGCGCTGTTTCGCGACACCCTGCTGCAGGATCCGCTGCTGGCCCACGAGGTGATCGATGCGCTGGCACGGCAGTTCCGGCGCATGGTGCGGCAGGTGAAGAACCTGAAGCTCAGGTCGTCGGTGCAGCGGGTGGGCTGCTATCTGCTGACGCTGTCGAAGCGCCAGGGCACGCCGGGGCAAGCGGTGCTGCCCTATGAAAAAAATCTGATCGCCTCTGAGCTCGGCATCACCCGCGAATCGTTTTCGCGTGCGCTCGCCAACTTGGAGCAGGCCGGCATCCGGGTGAATGGACAAACCATCATGATCGTCGACGCGACACGGCTGGCAACGGCCTGTCAGCCCGATTCGCTGATCGATGACATCGAGGGGGCCGTGGCAGTGTGAGCCTGCCGCGCTGTCGGGGCAAAAATCGAACCGCGCTCACCCCGCCCGGTGAGCAGCAGTGGCCGTCGCGGCCTGCTTGCCATGCTCGACGATGGCGCCGGCCATCTGCGTCAGCGACAGCGAGCGTTCGACCGCGCCCAGCCTGACCGCCTCCCTGGGCATGCCGTAGACCACGCAACTGGCTTCATCCTGTCCCAACGTCATGGCACCGGCATCGCGCATCTCCTTCAGGCCACGCGCACCATCATCGCCCATGCCGGTCATGATGATGCCGAGCGCATTGCGTCCGGCGGCACGGGCCACTGAACGGAACAGCACGTCGACCGAGGGTTTGTGGCGGTTGATCGGCGGACCGTCGATCACCTCGACATGGTACTGGGCCCCGCTGCGCTTGAGCGTCATGTGCCGTCCACCCGGCGCGATCAGCGCGCGGCCCGGCACCACCCGATCGCCATGCCGCGCCTCACGCACCTCGATGGCCGACAGCCCGTTCAGCCGCTCGGCAAAGGCCGCAGTGAACTTTTCCGGCATGTGCTGGACGATGACGATGCCCGGCGCCACCCTTGGCAGCGCGGTCAGCACCACTTCCAATGCCTGAGTGCCCCCGGTGGAGGTGCCAATGGCCACGATCCGCTCGGTGGTGGTGGTCAGCAGCGGCGCAGCGGCATCGGCCGCAGGCAGCAGCGCATCGACCGACAGCTTCGCCGGTACCGGCAGCGCTGCCAGTTGGCTTGTAGACTTTTTCAGCCGCTGCATGTCAGCGGCCGCTGCGCTCTTGATGGCGGTGACGATGCTGCCGATGTCATCCTGCAGAAAACCCTTGAGCCCGGCCTTGGGCTTGGTGACGATGCCCACCGCGCCGGCCGCCAGCGCCTGCATCGAGATCTCCGCCCCCTTCTCGGTCAGCGTCGAGCAGATCACCACCGGCGTCGGTCGCGTCGCCATGATCTTTTTCAGAAAGGTGAGGCCATCCATGCGTGGCATCTCCAGATCGAGCAGCACCACATCGGGCCAGTCGCGGTTCATCCGCTCCAGCGCGAAGATCGGGTCGGACGCGGCACCGACCACCTCGATCGACCGCTCGCGGTTCAGCAGGGCGGTCAGCACCTGCCGCACCACGGCGGAGTCATCGACGATCAGCACCCGGGTCCTGGTCGGGCTCATGCGACACCTCCGCTGGCTGTGCCTGCGACATGCCTGAGCCAGACGTGGCCACTCCACAGCTCGAGCAGCAGCGTGCGGTGGCCGGTGCCGCCGACATGTTGTGCCTCGAGCCTGAAGCCATAGTCAGCCAGTAACCGCTGGCCCGCCTCGATGTTGCGCTCCGGCACCTTGCCCCCCGCGCTGTCCTGCAGCAGTTCGGGAAACTGGTTGCCGCCACCGAACAGCTTCACCTGATACTGCTCCGGTCGGGTGCCGCTGCGGGCCAGCTCGCGCATGAACCGCAGCATGGCCTGGTCGGCATAGCGGCCATCCAGCTCAGCCGAGCTGCTGCCCGGCCCGGCGCTCGGCAGCAGATAGTGGCACATGCCGCCGATCAGCAATTGCGGATGCCACAGCGTAATGGCCACGCAGGAGCCGAGCAGCGTGCGGATGCGGGTGTCGCGGTGGCCGAAGTGGAATTCGCCCGGATTCAGAAAGATTTCGACCGGCCGTGCCGGAGGCTGTCGAGACACCGGGTTCTTCATGCGCCAGCACTGCGGTAGATCGATGGCTGCACCGGCTTCAGCGCGGTACTGATGCCATTGAGCGTCTCGGAGTGGCTGATGATGAAGTAGCCGCCGGGACGCAGCAGCGGTTGCAGCTTGTCCAGCAGCCGCTGCTTGGTCGGCATGTCGAAGTAGATCATCACATTGCGCAGCAGGATCACATCGAACAGCCCCAGCTCGGGCAGCGGCTGCAGCAGGTTGGCGCGCAGAAAACGGACCCGCCTGCGCAGCGCCTCCTGAATGCGCAACAGCCCTTCATGTTCATCGCGCCCCTTCAGGCAATACTTTTTCAGCAGCGGCAGCGGAATCTTGTCGGCGGCGGCGAGCGGATAGAGTCCGCGCTGCGCCTTCTCGATGACCCGACCGGAGATGTCGGTGCCGATCACCTCCCACTCGCCGGGACCATGCTCCGCCAGCAGCATCGCCAGCGTGTAGGCCTCCTCGCCGCTGGAGCTGGCCGCGCTCCAGCAACGCAACGGGCGGTTGCGCGGGTGGGATATGAAAAGCTGTTCGCGCAGGAATTCAAAATGTTTCGGTTCGCGAAAGAAAAAGGTCTCGTTGGTGGTCAGCAGATCGACCACCAGTGCCGCCTCCGCCTGCTGGCCGGGCTGTCCGAGCAGGCGAAAATAGTCGCCATAGCTGCCCAGCCGATGATGCCGCAGCCGCTTCTCCAGCCGCCCGGTCACCAGTGCCCGCTTGCTGTCGTTGAGGGCGATGCCGCTCTGCTGATGCAGAAAACGGCGAATCCACTCGAATTCGTCAGGACGCAGCTCGGGCGACGGATTGGCGCGATGGACCGATGCCTCCTTCACTCCGACAGACACGGTGCAACCTCCTGCCCCAGCAGCGCCACTTGGTCGTCCGACAGCAGATGGTTCAGATCGAGCAGGATCACGAAGCCGCTGCCGCGCTGCGCCATGCCATGGATGAATTCCGGCTGGACCCCGGCGCCAAAGGTCGGCGGCGGTCTGATCGCATCGCCGTCGATCTCGACCACTTCGTTGACCGCGTCGACCAGGATGCCGACCTCCTGAAGTTCGCCGTCAGCCTGTTCTCCCTCATCGACGCGGGTCTCGATGATGACGATGCTGGTGCGGCGCGCCACCCGCGTGGACGCACGGCCAAAGCGGGCTGCCAGATCGACCACCGGCACCACCCGGCCACGCAGGTTGATCACCCCGCGAATGAAGTCCGGCATCAGCGGCACGGTGGTCAGGGCACCGTACTCGATGATCTCCTTGATGTTGAGAATGCCGAGGGCAAAGGTCTCACCCGCCAGCATGAAGGTCAGGTACTGGCCCGACTCCATGGCGGCGGCAGGCGCGACGACGGCGGGCAGCCGATCCCCGGATGCAGCGATGGTTTTCATGGCGCCCTCCTAGAACCGGCTGAATTTGGCTTCGTCGATGCCGGCATCCACCACCGCCGCAGCAGGGCGGGGCGACATGCCCCGGCCACGGGTCGGCGGCATGGTCGATGCCGGGCCGCGCAGCGCGCTGTCGTGACCGGCCAGCTTGAAGAAGTCCATCAACGTTTGCAGCTGCTCGGCCTGTGAAGTCATCTCCTCGGCCGTGGCGGCCAGCTCTTCGCTGCTGGAGGCATTCTGCTGGGTGATCTGGTTCATCTGGCTCATCGCCATGTTGATCTGGCTGGCACCGGAAGATTGCTCCTGCGAGGCCGCTGCGATCTCCTGCACCAGATCGGAGGTCTTGCCGATGCTCGGCACGATCTCGGCCAGCAACTCACCGGCGCGCTCCGCCATCCTGACACTGCCGCCGGCCAGCTCGCCGATCTCCTGCGCCGCCACCTGGCTGCGCTCGGCCAGCTTGCGCACCTCGGCTGCCACCACGGCGAAACCCTTGCCATGCTCGCCGGCACGGGCCGCTTCGATCGCGGCATTGAGCGCCAGCATGTTGGTCTGATAGGCGATGTCGTCGATGATGCCGATCCGCTCGGCGATCTGCTTCATCGCCTCCACCGTCTGCCTGACCGCGCCGCCGCCTTCATTGGCCTCCTGCGCCGCCTTGCTGGCCATGCCATCGGTCACCTTGGCATTCTCGGCATTCTGGTTGATCGAGGCCGACATCTGCTCGACCGAGGCCGAGGTCTCCTCCACGCTGGCCGCCTGCTCGCTGGCTGCCTGCGACAGCGCCTGTGAGGTGGCGCTGATCTGTCCGGAGGCGTTGGCAAGCTGATCGGCAGCGGTCATCACATCACCGATGATCTGCGACAACCGGTTCATGGTGTCGTTGTAACCTTGCTGGATGACACCGTAGCTGCCCTGATAGCTGCCGTCGATCGGTGCGGTGAGATCACCCCTGGCCATGCGCTCCAGGGCACCGACGGTCTCATTGATGATGGCCTCGGTGTTGCTGACCATGCCGTTGATCGATCCGGCCAGTGCCCGGAAGAATCCTTCCTTGCCTGCCAGATCGATGCGCCGGGTCAGGTCACCGCTGGACGCAGCGTCGACGATCCGCGCCACTTCACCTTCGATCGCCACCTCATCGGTGCGGTCCTTCCACTCCACCACGCTGCCGAGGCGTTCACCCTGGGCCGAGATGACCGGGTTGGCGATGAGCCCGAAGGTGCGTCCACCAATCTTGATCTGGGCGCGATGGGTGCTGCTGAAGGTCGCCAGCATCTGCCGTTGATGCTCCGGATGCTTGTGGAACTGATCGATGTTCGATCCGATCAGCCTGCCGGCATTGAAGTTGGTCAGCTCCTTGCGGATGTCGGACTCCGCATTCCTGAGCATGTCGATGACCGACTGGTTGGTGTAGACGATGTTGCGGTCATTGTCGGCGATCATCACATTGGTGGTGACATTGTCGAGCGCGATCCTGATCCGGCTGTTTTCGGCCAGCATCTGCGCCATCACCTCGGCATCCGCCTTCATGCGGGCACGCACTGCATCGAACGCCTTGAGCATCTGGCCAATTTCGTCATGACCGGTCTCGATCTCGAGATCGGTCTCACCGCTGGCCAGCCGGTCGAAAAAGACGACTGCCGCGCTGAGTGGTCGCCGGATGCCGCGGATGACGACCGCGGCGAACAGTATCAGCAATGCAGTGGCGCCAAGAGCGCTGACCAGCATCAGGGTCGTGGCACGCGTCGCGTCGGCCTCCCCGGTGGCCACCGCTTGGGTGCCCACCCGCTCATTCAGATCGGAAATCTCGCGCAGCGTGGTCTGGGCAGCGCCAAAGAGCGGCAACACTTCACGCAGTTGGCTTTCCATTTTGGCAAAGAGCACCTTCTGCCCCTCGTCGGACTGCCCCTTGCTCAACGCCTCGATGGTCTCGCTCATCCGGTTGTCGGCGGCTCTCCACAGCTGCCACTCCTGGACGAACCGCTTCCACAGCACTGCCTCTTCTTCGGTCTGCGGCAGCGGTTCATAGAGCTTCCAGCCCTCGTCGATGCGCGCCCAGATGTTCTGCTTCTCTTTCAATATGGCGGCAAACTGCTCCCGAGCCTTGGGGCTGTTCTGCAACACCAGCACGCCGCGGTTGGCCGAGCGTATCGCGGTCTGCCCCTCGGAGATCATGTGCAGCCCCACCACCGAAGGCAGCCGAACACTGCCGATTTCATGCATGGCGCGGGTGGTGTCACGCAGCCCCAGCACTGCGATGGTGCCGACGACAACCGTGATACCGATGGCAATGGCGAGCAAAAAAATCAACTTCGCCCTGATGGTCATTTTGGCAAACATGGTCAATGCTCCTTTGGGTTTTTCCGCTTCAATCAACAGCGATGCTGCTGAGACATTTCTGCGGTTCAGCCGCCTGCGCGGTCTGACCGGCACGTTTTGTCGTCGCCGCTCCAATCGACGACGACAATTCCGGGAGCACGGCCGCATTGACGGCCCAACCCCCTGAATTCCGGGTGGTCACGGCTTGTGAGCCGGGTTTCTTGTACATACAATCAGGCCGATGGAGATCGCGTTCGACCCGGACAAGAGTGCCCGCAATCTGCTTGAACGCGGCCTGTCGTTTGAGCGGGTGGCTGAGTTTGATTTTGAGTCCGCCCTGTTCGAAGAGGACCGTCGCCGGGATTATGGCGAGTTGCGCATCCGCTCCTTCGGCTTCCTCGATGGTCGCTTGCACGCCTTGGTCTTCGTCACGACCCAGGTTGGCATCCGCGTCATCAGCTTGCGCAGGGCCAATGCACGAGAAGTGAGGCATTACCATGAACAAACGTCCGAACCCTGAAATGATCGATGAGGAGAATCCAGAGTGGACGAAGGAGGCGTTCGCCCGCGCCGTACCCTTCTCCGCCTTGCCGGAGACGTTGCGCACACAGCTCTCATCGTTGCGTGGGCGTGGCCCGCAAAAAACGTTGCCCAAGGAGCGCATCACCATTCGCCTGTCGCCCGAGGTGGTGGCACACTTCCGTGCCACCGGCCGCGGCTGGCAGACGCGCATGGACGAGGCGCTGAAGGAGTGGCTGAAGACGCATCCGTAGCTTGGCATCGCCTGTCGCTCCACTGCTTCAGCCTGCCGCCAGCACGCGGTGGGGTGCATCGTCGGGACTGGCCCCAGTGATGCCGGCTTCGCGCACCACTGCCTGCTGAATCAGCGCTGGCACATCCAGAATCAGCGCCACATCGCCGCTACCGAGGATGGTGGAGCCGGAGATGCCCTTCAGCCGTGAGAAGATCTTGCCCAGCGGCTTGATCACGGTCTGGAATTCGCCCATCAGCCGATCGACCACCACACCGGCCTTCTGGCCACCGTACTGCACCACCACGATGTTCTCGCGGCGCCCGGGGTTGCCGCCGATCTCGAAATGATCGCGCAGCCGCACGAAGGGCAACACCTCGCCACGCAGGTTGACATAACGGCGATGGGTCAGCGCCTGGCGGTCGGCCTCCGCCAGCTCGACGCACTCCAGCACCATCCCCAGCGGCACCACGTAGGCGGCATCGCCGACGCCGACCAGAAAGCCATCGATGATCGCCAGCGTCAGCGGCAGACGGATGCGCACGGTGGTGCCCTCGCCGGGCACACCCTCCAGCTCGACGGTGCCGCGCAGCGCCTCGATGTTGCGCTTCACCACATCCATGCCGACACCGCGGCCGGAGAGGTTGCTCACCTGGTCGGCGGTGGAGAAACCGGCCGCGAAGATCAGCTGATGGATGTCGTGGTCGCTGAGATTCGCGTTGGGCGCGACGATGCCGCGGTCGATCGCCTTGGCCAGGATTCTGTCGCGGTTCAGGCCGCCACCGTCATCGCCCACTTCGATGACGACGCTTCCAGCGTCGTGGCAGGCATTGAGCATCAATCGGCCCCTGGCCGGTTTGCCGGCCGCCAGTCGCCGCTCGGTCGATTCGATGCCATGGTCCATGGCGTTGCGCACCAGATGGGTGAGTGGGTCACCGATCTTCTCGACCACACTCCGGTCCAGTTCGGTGTCGGCGCCGCGGATGACCAGCTCGATCTCCTTGCCCAGCTCGCTGCTGACATCGCGCACGACACGCTGAAAGCGGCTGAAGGTGGTGCCGATCGGCACCATGCGCAGTTGCAGGGCGCTGTCGCGCACCGCCTCGACCAGCCGCATCACTTCGGCGGTGGCTTCGTTCAGGGCAGCATCGGCCACCACCGAGGCACGCAGGTTGGCGCCCGCGCCAGCAATGACCAACTCGCCGACCAGATCGATCAGCCGGTCGAGCCGTTCGGCGTCGACCCGGATGCTCTGCGCCTCGCGGGCTTTTTTCTCCTTGATCTGCTGCTGCCTTTCCAGCACCGCCTCGACGACCGGCTGCTGCACCATCTGCTGCTCGACCAGAATCGCGCCGATCGGCTGATGCGGCGTGCCTGCGGCACTGCTCTGCTGCTGCAAGCGCAGCCCCTCGTCCAGTTCACGCTGGGTCAGGATGCCGCTTTTGACCAGAATCTCACCGAGGCGGGCCTCCTCTTCCGGCAGTGAGCGGATCAGCTCGATGTAGTCGCTGACCTGGCTGTCAGGCGGCAGGATGCGGACCGTGCTGCCATCGAGCACGAATTCGAAGACGCTCTCGATCTCCTCCTTGCTGGCACCGCTGTGAAAATCGATCTCGAAACCGAGGTAGCAGCACTCCGGATCGATCGCCGTCACACTGGGCAGCCTGTCGGTGAGCGTCGTCAGATGGATGATGTCACCCAGCGTGGCCAGATAGCGGATGAACGAGAAGGGGTCCATGCCGTTGCGCAGACACTCCTCGGCAAAGCGCAGCGACAGGTGCCAGTTGCCGCTGCGAAGCGGGCCACCACTGGTGTCGATGCGCGTTGTCCCCTGCTCGGCCGGGGTCACTGCCTGAATGACGCCGCTCACCAAGGGCTGCAACCGTGCCAGCAGGGCAGTGCCGGCGGCCAGCTGCGGTCCTTCATCGGCATCGCCGCCGGCTGCGACCGCCTCGATCAACAGGCCGATGTGGTCATGGCATGGCAGCAAGGTGGCGATCAGCTCGGCGCTGACTTCGATCCGTCCGTCACGCAGCGCATCGAGCACGCTCTCGACCACATGGGTGAACTCGACAATGTGCGTCAAACCGAACAGGCCGGCCGACCCCTTGATGGTGTGGACGGTGCGAAATATCGCATCGATCGCCTCCGCCACCTCCTCGGCCTGCTCCAGGCCGAGCAGTGCCTCCTCCATCTGTTGCAGCAGTTCGCGTGACTCGACGATGAAGGTGTCGAGCGCAACCCTCATCTCATCCTTGAAGCTCATTGGCCATCACCTCATGCACGGTCGGGTCGATGGGAGAGCACCAGCGGGTCATCGAAGAAGTTGACCAGATTGGCCAGCTCGAACAGTTCGATGACGGCCGGGCTGTGCAGCACGAAGCCGAGCCGCTTGCCACTGTGCCGCGCCTGCTGCTTGGCCATGATCAGCAACTGCAGGCCGGCGGTGTCGATCTCATCGACCGCGGCGAGGTCGATCTCCAGCTCGTCGCCACGGTCGAGAAAGGCCAGCAACCGCGCCTTCTGTTCGGCGGCATGGTAGATGGTCATCTCGCCCTCGAATGCCAGTCGTTGCATCGTGGTTTCCTCCTTTCTCCGGGCCATTAGGGCAGAATCAGCTTGGAGACGGCCTGCAGCATCTGCGCGGGCTGAAACGGCTTGACCACCCAGGCCTTGGCACCGGCGGCCTGGCCCTCGGCCTTCTTGCCCTCCTGCGACTCGGTGGTCAGCATGATCACCGGGGTGAATCTGTAGCTGGGCAGCTTCTTCGCCTCTTTGACGAAAGTGATGCCATCCATGTTGGGCATGTTCACGTCGCTGATGATCAGATGGATCTTGCGGCCATCGAGCTTCGTCAATGCATCCTTGCCATCACAGGCCTCCACCACCTCGTAACCGGCCCCCTTGAGGGCAATGCCGACCACTTGGCGCAGCGAAGCGGAGTCGTCGACGATCATGATGCTTTTGGCCATGGTGGACTCCTGTTGGCGCTCGTTCAGAAAAAGGTGATTTCGTTCGACTGCGGTGCTTCGACCGCCCGCCCCGCATGGGCCTGGTGCTGGTCGACCATCGTGTAGCGTCGGGACGACTCTTCGAGCCAGCGCCTGGCATCAAGCGGTTCCCGTGACCCCTGATCGCGCTCGAGCCACTGCTGCAGCGCACCCAGATCGTCGCAGACATGCCCCAGGATCTGCTTCACCCGATCCTGGAACTGCAGCGAGACCAGCACTTCGCTGAGCTCATCGCCAATCATCCGGTTCTGCGCCTGCAACGCCTGTGCTGAATCGAGCAATGTCGAGGCGGTCTGCTCGAACCGATCGAGCACGCCCGCGATGCGCGTTTCGGCACTGCTCACCCTGTCGGCATGTTGCTGTGAAGTGGTTTCGGAGAGCTTGAGCGTGTGATGGATGGCACCACTGACCGCCGCCACCTTCGCGTTGATGCGCTCGACAGTCTCGCCCGAGCGCAGCGACAGCTTGCGCACCTCATCGGCCACCACCGAAAAGCCCCGGCCCGCTTCACCGGCACGCGCCGCTTCGATCGAGGCGTTGAGCGCCAGCAGTTGGGTCTGGGTGGCAATCTTGCCCACCTCACCGGTCATCTGCTGCAATTCACCGGTGAAGGCGGCAAGCTGCTGGATGCTGGCTGCGGTGGTTTTCTGGGCTTGCAACACCGCGTGCAGAGCGTCCATCACCACCTGGAGTTCGCCGCTGCTGTGTTGCAGCAGCGCGTTGAGGCTGCTGTCCTGATTTTCCTGCGAGGCCACCACACCGCCACTGATGTGGTCATAGAGATTGGCGAAACGGCTCGACAGCGCGGTGATGGCCTGCTCGGTCTGCGACTGCGCCATGTCGATCTGCCGCATCCAGATCGGCAACGCATCGCCACAGAACCGTTCGAACTGGAGCTGCTGCTCTTCGGTCCGGCTTACGGCGGTCGGTTCGGCGTCGGCATCGGCTTGCAGCGGCGCCACGGTTTTGCGGTACTGGCGACCGAGCAGTACACCCACGACACAGCCAGCCAGGAGCAACAGCGTGGATGGAAGCAGTGCCAAAGAGTCGGCCGGATGCACGGCCCACACCGTGAGCGCGGCGGCCAGACCCAACAGCGCAGGCGTCATGCGGCATGGCAGCAGAAATCTGGCCTGCTCCTTCGATTTCAGGTTCTCCGCCATCGAAAACATCTCCTTGAAAACTGTCTATTGCTTTGCCCGAACTCCCTTCGCTCTTGGCGGCCGCCTTGATGGCTTTTTGCAGGACTCACGGATAAACCTAGACCAGATTGGCCGCTTCGCAACTTTGTGTTCAGATCACCCATGAAAATGCACCACCACACCAACCAACCGCGGAGCATGGGCAAATGAACGATGCAAACAGCCTGAGCGGCCTGACCGTCGCCCTTGCCGAGAGCCGTGAACTCGACCTGCTGGCGCGGATGGTCGAGGAGCGTGGCGGCCGGGTATGGCGCTGTCCGCTGGTGGCGATCGTCGATGCGCCGGACGAAGCGGCGGTGCAGGCGTGGATCGGACGGATGATCGCCCGCGAGTTCGACCTGTTCATTCTGTTCACCGGCGAGGGGCTGCGCCGCCTGCTGGCGGCGGCCGGGCGCAGTCAGCGCGAGGCGGCACTGATTGCCGCCCTGGCCGACACCGAGATCCTCTGCCGTGGCCCCAAGCCAGTGCGCGAGCTGCGCAGGCTCGGGCTGAAGCCACGGCATCAGGCCAGCGCGCCGACCACCCAGGGGGTGATCGAGACCCTCGAACAGCTCGACCTGCATGGGCGCCGGGTCACCCTGCAGCTCTATGGCAGCGACCCCAACCCACCGCTGATCGACCATCTGGCCGCACGCGGCATCGTGCCGGTCACGGTGGCGCCCTACGCCTATGCTCCGCAGAGCGACGAGATGCAGGTGGTGGCACTGATCGACGCGCTGGCGCAGGGTGGCGTCGATGCGCTGCTGTTCACCAGCCAGCCGCAGTATCGCCGCCTGGTCGAGGTGGCACAGCGCCACGACCGCGGTACACAGTTGGCAGCTGGACTGGAGCGAATCAAGGTGGGAGCGATCGGGCCGGTGATGGCCGATCTGCTGCATCAACAGGGGGTGCGGGTCGACTTCATGCCCGAGGCGCGCTTCTTCATGAAGCCGCTGGTGAGCAGTCTGGTTCGCCACACCGAGGGCGGCGAACCGGCCTGAGTCGCAACCCTACAGTTGCAGAAGCTGCAACCGGTCGTCGTCGGCGGCGGCCGCCGGCGCGGCAGTGGCGGTGAGGTTGACGAAATCGAACAGCCTGACATCGGCCAGTTGCGACGGGGCGACGTTGCGGATGGCGGCAAAGATCACATCGAGCCGGCCCGGCTGCTGCCGCTCCCACTGCTGCAACATCTCCTTGACCTTCTGCCGTTGCAGATTCTGCTGCGAACCGCAGAGGTTGCAGGGAATGATCGGGAACGCCTTCAGCCGCGCATAGGCGGCGATGTCCTCCTCGGTGCAGAAGGCCAGCGGCCGGATCACCACATTGCGCCCATCATCGCTGAGCAGCTTCGGCGGCATCGCCTTCAGCTTGCCGCCATGGAACAGGTTGAGAAACAGCGTTTCGATGATGTCGTCACGGTGGTGGCCGAGCGCGATCTTGGTGGCGCCGATCTGCTGCGCAAAGCTGTAGAGATTGCCGCGCCGCAACCGCGAGCAGAGACCGCAGGTGGTCTTGCCCTCGGGGACGATGCTTTTGACGATGCTGTAGGTGTCGCGCTCCAGAATGTGGAACGGAACGCCGAGCCGGCTCAGGTAGCCGGGCAGCACCTCCTGCGGAAAGCCGGGCTGCTTCTGGTCGAGGTTGACGGCGATCAGCTCGAAGTCGAGCGGCGCGTGGTCGCGCAGGTTGAGCAGAATGTCGAGCAGGGTGTAGGAGTCCTTGCCGCCGGAGAGGCAGACCATCACCCGGTCGCCCGCCTCGATCATGTTGTACTCTTCGATGGCACGGCCGACATTGCGCCGCAGCCGCTTCTGCAACTTGTTGAATTCGAAACGGTCCCGCTTCGAGAGCTGCTCGATCTCCATCGCCTCGCCTCTGCTGTCCGCCGCGCTGACTCCGGAGCCCTCCGCAGCATCGATCTGTCGTGTTGTCATGGTGTGCTCTCAAGGTTCGGCCGGCGGACGCTCGCCGACCGTGGCCGTCAGCTCCATCGGCTCACTGCCGCGCAGCACGCTGATTCTGACCTGCTCGCCCGGCCTGGCCCGGGCAATCTGCTCCATCGCCAGCCGGCCATTCCAGCTCTCCCGACCGCTCAACCGGGTGATGATGTCATTCTCTGCGATGCCGGCCTGCTCGGCCGGACTGCCGGGCACCACCGCGGTGACTCGCAGACCCTCGATCCTGGCCGTGGCAGCGCCGGGCAGTTCCACCCGCTCCACCTCGATGCCGAGCCAGCCGCGCACGACGCGGCCATGGTCGATCAGTGCCTGCATCACCTGGTAGGCCACCGCTGCCGGAATGGCGAAGCCGATGCCGAGCGAACCGCCACCCTGCTGGCTGTAGACCGCACTGTTGATACCCACCAGCCGTCCCTCGGCATTGACCAGTGCACCGCCGGAGTTGCCGGGATGGATGGCGGCATCGGTCTGGATGAAATTCTCAAAGGTGCTGAGGCCGAGGCCAGCCCGCCCGGTGGCGCCGATGATGCCGAAGGTCACGCTCTGCCCCACGCCGAAGGGGTTGCCGATCGCCAGCACCACGTCGCCCACCTCGATCTGCTTGCCGTCGGCCAGCTCGATCGGTTGCAATCCGGTCAATTCGATCTTCAGCAGCGCCAGATCGGTCTCGGGGTCGGCCCCGACCAGCCGGGCAGCGGCCTCACGCCCGTCGCGCAGCAGCACCAGAATGTCCTCGGCATTGGCCACCACATGGTGGTTGGTGAGAATGTCGCCCTTGTGGCTGACGATGACGCCAGAGCCGAGACTCGACTGCATCCGCTGTCGACGCGCCTCGTCGTTGCCGCCATGGATTCTGGCCAGCAGAGGATCATCGAGATAGGCGCTGGTCGCCGCAGAGCGCTTGCGGGTGTAGACATTGACCACCGCCGGCGCGGCGCGCTTCACCGCCTCGGCGTAGGAGGCGACGACCGCAGGAGGCGTCTCACGGTGCGGTTCGCTGACGGGCGGCGGTGCAGCCGGCGGCGCGGCGGATGGCGCCGGAGCGGGCACTGGCTCGGGCTTGCGCAACCAGTCAGGCGAATTGAACAGCAACAACAGGCCCACCAGCAGCCCCAGCAGGGCTGCGATCAGCAGCTCACGCGGACCCCGGTTCATGCCAGTCCGAAAATCGCCGTGGCGGTGGTCCGGATCGGGTCAGTCAGCATCCGCTTCAAGGCTGATCGAGGCCGTAGTCATCGGCCAGCAGCCCCTTCTCGTCAGGGTGGCGTTTGGGTGCGTAGTCGCGCGGCGGCGTCAGTGGCAGCTCATCGCTGAGTGGCAGCCGCTCGGTCAGCCGCTCCTTCTGAATCCGGTTCTGGATGACGATGCGTTCGACAGCCTCGCCGTTGCACAGCCGCTGGGCGCCGCTGGCCAGATGGTCGAAGACGTCGCGGTAGCTCTCGGAGAGCCGGCCGACCAGCTCGCTGGTCTGCACGAAGTGGCTGCTCACCTCATCGCGGTACTGGTCGAACTCCCGCTCCAGCGCGCGGGCATCGTGCTGGGCCTTGGACCCCCCCTGGCGCAGTGCAAGCAGCCAACCCATTGCGCCGCCCAGCAGGACGGCGACGACAAAGATCGAAATGGCTTGCCAGAACTGCAGCGTGATCACGGGCGACTCCAGAGTGATGCCGGCCAGGGAGTTCCCTGGACATTGCTAGTGTAGCAAGCCCACCACCGTGAAGAAACGCGCCCGGTCTTCGGCAACGCGGATGACACCGACAGGCGGGGAGCCCCAAAACGACAAAGACGCCAGCTGGCGTCTTTGTGCGTGGCTCAACGTCAGAACGACATCAGTAGGACTTCGGCAGACCCAGCAGATGCTGACCGATGTAGTTGAGGGTCATCTCGCGGTTGATCGGCGCCACCTTGCCCAGCCGCGCGCCGACGAAGCTGTGCAGCATGTCCATGCTCTCGGTGAAGCCGTAACCCCCATGCACCTGCAACGCGGCATCGGCGGCGCGGTAGCTCGCCTCGGAGGCGGTGTACTTGGCGATGTTGGCGGCAGCACCGGCATTCTCGCCATTGTCCTGCTGCCAGGCGGCCTTCAGCGTCATCAGCCAGGCCACTTCCAGCAGCGCGGCGGCATCGGCCAGCGGATGTTGCAGCCCCTGATAGGCACCGATCGGCCGGTCGAAGATGACCCGCTGGTTGGCATACTCGACACCACGCTTCAGGCACCAGCGTCCACCGCCAACGGCACCGGCGGCGACGACGATCCGCTCGGGGTTGAGGGCATCGAACAGGTAGGCAAGCCCCTTGCCCGGCTGCCCGATCACATTCTCTTTCGGCACCCGCACGTTGTTGAAGTAGACGAAGTACTGCCCTTCGGTGTTCTGCAGCATGGTGTCCATCGGGTCGAAGGTGAGGCCCGGCGACTTGGTGTCGACCACGAACAGCGTCAGACCCTCATATTTTTTGTCTTGCCCCACCTCGGCATAGGACTGGGTGCGCGCCACCACCAGCACATGGTCGGCCTGGTTGATGCCGCTGATGAACAGCTTGGAGCCGTTGAGCACATAGTCGCCGCCATCGAGCTTGCCGAGGGTCTGGATCTTGAAGGTGTTGGTGCCGGCATTGGGCTCGGTGATCGCGAAACAGCAGCGCTTTTCACCGCTCGCCATCGCCGGCAGCCAGCGCTGCTTCTGCTCCGGGGTGCCGTGCTTGGAGATGCAGGGCATCGCGATGCCCTGGTTGACGACGAAGTAGAGCAGCGCCACGCCATGGCTGGCGAGCCGCTCCTGCAGCAGGGCCAGCTCGGTCATGCCCATGCCGGCGCCGCCATACTCCTCGGGACAGGTGATGCCGAGGTAGCCCATGCTGCCCAGCTCATTCCACATCTCCTGCGGAAAGCGCTTGTGTTTGGCGCACTCAAGCCAATATTTGCGATCGAACTTCTGCGCGATCTTGTCGGCGGAGTCGACGATCAGTTGATGCTCTTGCGAAAGGGTGAAATCCATGACGACATCCTTGATTGATTATTGTGAATCGTTGAATTTGCCCATGAGCGCCGACGCGCCCGTGGAAGCTGGACAATACCACAGCGTTATGATCGAACGAATAGCCTGCTGGCCCGCCTCGGCTCGGCAGGCCGACCGCTTCAGTGGAATGCCTGCCCCAGCACCAGGGAGAGCACGATCAGCGTGACCATCACGCCAATCAGTACGGTCACGGTGATGCCCAGCCGTTTGGCGACGGTCGTATCTTCATTATTGTGCATGGCGCGATGCCTCATGAGTCGGGTGGATCGATGGCTTGCAAGCCGCAGCGCCCACTGTTCCAGTGTCCGACTCCATATGCATTGATCAGGATCAATCTCCGCGCACTCTTGCCTGAACATCACCCGGATGCTCTAAGATGGGCAGGCGAACCGGCACGAACGATCACAACAATAACAAGAGGTGCAACATGTATCTGACAGGCAAGAGTGCATTGGTGACCGGCGGCGGACGCGGCATCGGCCGCGCCGTTGCGCTGCGCATGGCCGCCGAGGGGGCCGCCGTGGTGGTGATGGACCCGGGTGTCGGCCGCGATGGCCGTAGCACCGAGGGCGCGCCGGCCAGCGAGGTGGCCGAGGAGATCCGGGCCGCCGGCGGCCAGGCCGTGCCCTGCCACGAGCCAGTCGATGACCACGCCGCCGCCGAACGGGCGGTCCATCTCGCCGTCGAAGCCTTTGGCCGGCTCGACATCGTCGTCAACTGCGCCGGCGTGCTGCGTGAGCGGATGATCTGGAATCTGACCGAAGATGACTGGGACACGGTGATCCGCGTTCATCTCAAGGGCCACTACAACATCAACCACCACGCCAGCAAGCTGATGCGCAGCCAGCAGAGCGGCCGCATCATCAACTTCTCATCGGATGCCTGGCGTGGCAGCGTCGGCCAGGTCAACTATGCCGCCGCCAAGGGCGGCATCGTCAGCATGACGCGCGGACTGGCGCGTGAACTGGGGCGCTATGGCGTCACCTCCAATGCGATCTGCCCGATGGCGGCAACGCGGATGACCCTCAACGAAGGGGTGATCGCCGGCATGAAGAAGCGGCTGGAGGCGGGGCTGATCACCCCGGAGCGCTTTGCCGCGATGCAGGCCATGCCCGGGCCGGAGTATGTCGCGCCCTTCGTGGCCTATCTGGCCAGCGACCATGCCGCCCACATCAATGGGCAGGTGTTCCATGTCGAGAAGGGGCGGGTCTCCATCTACTCGGAGCCGGTCGAGGAGCGCGCGCTCTACAAGCAGGAGAACGATGGCCACTTCACGCTGGACGACCTGATCGCCCAGGTGCCACAGACCCTGCTGAATGGCTACCACAACCCGGCGCCCCGCGAATCGCAGCCGTAAACAGGGAATCCAACCACCCAAGGAGAGCACGATGGCAGAGAAACAGGTAGGCACCAACATGCCCCTCGGCACCGTCGCCGAGGGCCAGGCCATGGTGGGCAAGCGCAGCCGCACCCGCTTCCACACCATGGATGTCAACTGGCCGATGATCAGGATCTACGCCAGCGCGATGGAAGATGGCAACCCCTGCTACTGGGATGTCGACTATGCCCGGCGTCGCTTCGGCGACATCGTCTCGCCGCCCGGCATGCTGATGGTCTGGGGCATGGGGCTCGACTGGCAGCCCGACGCGCCGGTCGTCGCCGACGATCCGCCGCTGATGAACATCCCGCTGCCCGGCACCACCATCATCAACGTGGTCACCGAGACCGAGTTCTTCCGGCCGATCCGGGTCGGCGAGCGGCTCAATGCCCAGGAAGAGCTGGTCAGCGTCAGTGACGAGAAGAGCACCCGGCTCGGCGTCGGCTGCTTCATCCGCACCCAGACCAGTTACCGCAACCAGGCAGGCGAGCTGGTCGCCCTTCACACCAATGACGTCTACCGCTACCGGCCCCACGACAAGGAGGTGACCCCATGACCCACAGCATCGCCGGCGCCTTCGGCAAGAAATACCTCTACCGCACCTGGGGCGAGGTCGAGGTGGGGCAGGCGCTCCCCGAGGTGAGAATGCCGATCAGCTACCGCCGGGTGGTCCAGATGACCGTCGCCACCCGTGATTTCTTTCCCGGCCACCACAACCGTGAATATGCCCGCAACCAAGGGGTCGACGACATCTACCTCAACACCATGACCTACCATGGCCTGATCGACCGCTATGTGCTGGAGTGGGCCGGACCCGAGTCGTTCCTGCGCAAACGCTCGATGCGCATGGGCACCTCGATCTGCGCCGGCGACGAGGTGGTGATGAATGGTCGGGTGACCGCCAAGGAGCGCGAGGGCGAGCATGGCTTGGTGGTGGTCGAGATGGTGGTCGCCAACCGCGCCGGCGTGCCCTGCTGCCCGGCCACCGTCCGGCTGTGGATGCCCGATCAGTGAGTGATTCGCGCGGTCAGCCGTGACCACCATCACCACCATCGACCTGCAACGGCTCGGCCTGAAGCCTGACGATCGCCTGCTCGATGTCGGCTGCGGGCTGGGCCGTCACACGCTCGCCGCCTACCGCCACTGTCCGCTGCTGGCGGTGGGCGTCGACCTGTCGCTGGCCGACCTGCAACAGGCGCAGCATCGCTTTGGCGACTTCGATCAGGACTCACCCCACCGCAGCGCCCTCTGGGCCCAGGCCCACGGCGCCCGGCTGCCCTTTGCCGATGCCAGCTTCGACAAGGTGATCTGCTGCGAAGTGCTGGAGCACCTCGACCGGCCGGAAGCGGTGATCAGCGAACTGGTGCGGGTGCTCAAGCCCGACGGCCTTCTGGCGGTTTCGGTGCCCAGCTACTGGCCGGAACGGCTCTGCTGGCTGTTGAGCCGCGACTACCCGGCCGACGTCGGCCATCTGCGCATCTTTTGTGGCGATGAACTGCCGCGCGCCATCGAGGCCAGCGGCCTGCGCTGCATCGCCGAGCACCGCGAGCATGGCCTGCACTCACCCTGGTGGTGGCTGCAGGCGCTGCTCTGGTCTCGCCGAGAGCAGTCGTGGCTGGTGCGGCGCTACAAGGATTTTCTCGACTGGGCGCTGTTCCGCTCGCCCGCCTGGCTGCGGCGGCTGGAGCTGCGGCTCAATCCGCTGCTGGGCAAGAGCCGGGTCTTCTACTTCACCCGGCGCTGACCCGCCTCTTCAGCCGGCCTGACGCGACTCCCCGCCATGCCAGGCATGGAACTCGGCCGTCTCGGCCTTGCCCATGTAACGGGCCAGCGTCCTGGGTTCGGTATGCAGCAGATCGACCATGATCAGCCCATCGAGGCTGTTGTTGAACTGGTCATCGACATTGAACGCCAGAATCTGCCCGCCGAACTTCAGATATTGCCGCAGCAGCACCGGAATGCCCTTGCCGTCCACCTCGAGTTCGGCGATCAGGTCATCCACCGCCTCGACCGAGTTGAGGTGTGCCCGCGCACTGTCCACCGCCTTGCCGGCACGCGCCCGGAATGGCGAGCGCGGCTTCACCAGCTTCGCCAGCGTCGGCTGGCTGTTGTGGATGCGCAGAAAATCGACCAGCAGCTTCTGCGACAGCGGCTGATAGTCGCTGCTGATGCTGACCGGCCCGAACAGGCGGCGGTAGCGCGGATTGCGGTGCATGAAGGTGGCGATGCCCTTCCACAACAGCAGCAGCGGCGCGAAGCTCTTTTGATACTCCTGCCGCACGAACGAACGCCCCAGCTCCAGCGCCGGATTGAGCTGATCGATCAGCCGCCGTGAATAGCGGAACAGCGAGTGGCTGTAGAGCCCCGCCACCCCCCGGCTGGCAACGATCCGGTCCGACTCACCGAGGCGATAGGCACCCACCACCTCGTCGGTGTCGCGGTTCCAGATGAAAAGATGCAGGTAGTAGGCGTCATAGGCATCGAGATCGAGCGCCCGACCGGTGCCCTCGCCCGCGGCGCGAAAGCTCAGCTCGCGCAGCCGGCCGATCTCGCGCAGCAGATTGGGAATCTGCCCGGCAGTGGCGCAATGCACCTGCAGCGCACCGCCATCGACCAGCCGCTGCGCTTCGGGCAGCGCGTCGACCTCCTGCCGCAGCAGCGCGCACTCGACCGGCTCGATCAGGGCGCAACCGCTGGTCTGACCCCGCTCGCGCTGGCCGCCGGCCGGCTTCGCACTGTTGCGCAGCATGTAGGTGCGCATCCGCAGATAGTCGATCAGCGCCTGATCCTCCTCGATCTGCTTCAGGCGGCTCCAGGGCTGCACCTTGCCGATGCGGATCGGGATGGTGGTGTTGGTCTTGTTGAGCAGCTCTCGCGGCAGCATCACGGTGCGCAGCAGCGGATGCATCAGACCGGCAAGCTGGAACAGCAGGCTGTTGGCGCCATGGAAGTAGACCGGCTGCGCCGGCGCCTGCGCCAACTGGATCAGCCGGCCGATGCTGCGGCTCCAGGTCGAATCCTCGATGCCGCGAAACGGCTTGAGGTTGGAGACCTCGCCGGCCGGAAAGACCATCAGCAGCCCGCCCTGCTTCAGCCAGCGCAGCGCCTCCTTCATCGGACCGATGTTGCTGCGCGCCGCCCCGGCACCACCAAAGGGATCGACGGCAATGAACAGATCACGCAGCTCGGGAATGCGCTTGAGCACGAAGTTGGCCATGATCTTCACATCGGGCCGCACCTGGCGCAGCAGCGCCGCCATGATCACCCCCTCGATGGCACCGAACGGGTGGTTGGCCACCACCACCAGCGGACCACTTTGCGGAATGCGCGCCAGCTCCTCGTCGGCCACCTGATAGTGAATGTTGAAGAGCTCGAACAGCTGTTGCAGAAACAGCTGCTGATCACTGCAGGGCGCCAGCGCGCTGTAGAGCCGGTCGAGCTTCTTCAGCGACAGAACACGCTCCAGCAGTGCCTCCATCGGCCGGCTGATCGCACGGTTGGGAATCGCATCGAGGGTGCCGGTGAGGCTGAACGGGGTTTCGGTTGCGGCGTCGCGCATGGTCATCGCATCCCTTTGAATTGGAATGGCGATGACGGTAATCAGCCCGGATGACAGTCAGATAAACCGTGGGTCAAGATTGTGTGACAGCAAGGTGATCTCAGTTTGCATACAAAGGTCTCAAGGAAACCGTGGTCTGTCCCCGATTCTC
>ERZ1645192.960-NODE-960-length-24259-cov-6.947529_pt1 | contig 24259 bp, 19 predicted proteins | sample MGYA00575354_ERZ1645192 | MGnify/ENA primary metagenome ERZ1645192 (study PRJEB40844, sample SAMN11349763) | freshwater sediment metagenome | isolation source: river sediment | host: Sediment | place: India: Faizupur Khadar , New Delhi | collected 2017-02-21 ... | reverse complement strand
ACCAAATGTCTTGACGTATCTCCTCTCGGTAAGATTTTAGATGTCTTGATTCGGTAATTTGACTTTATTTGCCACCCTGTCTATCATGCATCTGGATAGTTATTTCAAAGTTGAAATATATCTGCGTGGGGCTTGGTGCGGGGAAAAGCATTCTTATTACAATTGATACCTATTCGCCACTACCATCAAAAGAAGAAAATGCCGAACAATATCAATAAGCAGAAAAATACTTTCAAAGATAGTGAATCCTTTTCCTCAGTTCCTGACTCTTAAAAGAGTATCCTACCACGGGAGGGGTAGTTGGTGCGGTGCGGCCTTCTTCATATTTCGCAGGGGCGAAAAACAAAATGAAATATAGAAAAAACAGAAAGGAAAAACGATGACTTACCCATAAAACACATTTTAAAATGGAGAGCTAGATGAAAAGCATTAAAACGATTGTTTTCTTTAGTGTTTTCTTTCTTTGTTTGTCGCTAGGGGCTTCTTCGACGATCAAAATTGGCAAAGACCTACAGAAAGCTCTTTCTGATGAAAGTATTTCTGACGAACAATTTTTGGACATTGTTCTTTTTCAAACAGTTCAACACCAACAAGAAGCTCCCTCTGTAGCATCTATGGATATCGATAAAGATGGCGAAATTTACAATATTGTAGTTGATGAAACAGAAACGATCAAAGAACAATATCAAGAACTCGAAGAGGTGAGACAGGCGGATGTCTTATATAGAAATGAAGAAAGAAATCATTCTCGTCAAAATATTTGGCGAGCTATGATCACAACAATAAAAAACGATCAAATAGATTCGTATGTTAATGAAAATAGTCTTGCATCAATGATGATCACGATGAAAGTAAAAAAAGGAAAGATAGATCAAATTATAAAAATACTTCCTCAAGAAGTGAAAACCATTGATAGTTTTCCGGAGATAGTATATGACTCCGCAGATTATATGTCGGCAACGAATATCGACCCTTGGGCCCTTGATTATAATAGACACGGCAATAATATAGGTATATTCTTTCAAGACGAAGGTTGTCCTACCGAACAATACCTGGTTTTCCTGCCGCCCAATTGGACACCGACTTATATTGATAGATATAAATATGAAATGTTGTATGAAGGGGATGGTCAACTGAATCACAATCTATTAAATCTTGGTGTCCTACGCGCAGTGTCACCTGAATCATACATATATTGTAGCGGAAACATAGGAGAAACATGGACCCCAGATGATTATTTAGATGGATCACCGGGCAACCCTCCAGTTTATATTGCTAGTAATTCTTGGCATATAAAATATTCCAAAGATGCGGATTATCAGGTATACTGTGAAGCTTGGGATGATTTTATATATGAGAAGCTTATAACGACGGTGTTTTCAGCCAGTAATTACGGAACAGATACGCCCCCTACAGATACTAGTAGATATGTAGGTTGTCCCGGCAAAGCAGCAAATGTAATTACTGTTGGCGCATACGACGACACAAACATGACGCAAGCATCATTTTCTAACTTTTTGGATGGTTTCGCTGAAAAACCCGAGGTGATGGCACCTGGGGTTAATATTTCGGCAAATGGTGTTACAGATAGCGGCACAAGTTTTTCCACCCCTCATGTGTCAGCATTCCTTGCCGATCTAATGGGCGCATATACATGGCTTAAATATAGACCACATCTAGCCAAGGCGGCAATACTTGCTTCAACAACGGATGCCATTGCAACCAATTCCAATTTCAGCTCCTATCCGAACCTCGAAACTTGCGGATACGGGGGCGTTGATTTTAGGTCAATATATTATGAAGGCTCCGTCAAATATTGGGAAGGAGAGGCAAGCAACTGGAGTTCATGGGATTCCAGTGATGGAACTACAGATAATAAAGTTGAGCATACTTTTTCTGCAACAGCATCAAAAAAAGTGAAGATCGCTATTGCTTGGCTTAATACGGGAACATATATATCTTCACAAGAACCCAATCATAAAATAGGCATAGATTTTGACTTAGAGGCATATAATCCAAGTGGAACTCAAATAGCCTCAAGTGCCTCTCGCTCCAATCCAGAAGAAGTTGTTAGTTTCGTTGCAACCACAACGGGGACATATAAGGTAAAGATAAAGAAATATGCTCGTTATGATAATGATCCGGAGTTGAATATATATCTTGGACTTTGGGTTAATAAAGACGACTAAGAAGAGGTATGATATGAAAACGGTAGTATTTCTTATGGTGTTAATTTTAGTCTTATTGAGTTCTATTGCCTGCGATCCGAAGGAGGCTGATAGTATCACAGACAGTCCCGAAGTTCTGAATACAGATATTTCTGAAGCCCTCGATGATATTAAAAGCGATAATGATATTAAAGCAGGAAATGGGCTTGACCAAACTGGGGAAAGTCTAGCATTCACCACTCTCAATGGCGATGATGATGGTAGAGAAGACTACAACACATATAATGAGAAACTTACAGTAAATATAAGTTCAGCTGAAGAAATGAACAAATTCTTTCCGAAAATAAAGAACAATATTAATTATAATAATAATTTGGTGTATGTTTTATCAACAGGATACCTAGGCAGTACTGGTTGTACAAAATACTCGATCAATGATGTATATATAATCAACGAAACACTTCTTGCGATCGATTATTCAATAATTACTACTGGTCCCCAACAAACCGACTGCGCATGTCTCGATGCAATATCTTCCCCATATATGGTGATTCTTATTTCAAAAACAGAAATTAACAAATATCCTCTATTAGGACAAGCGCCCAAAATTGCTTTCATTGAAAGATATGAAGTCAAGTGCCTCACAGCGGATTAAAAGCGTAATATCCCCTTTTTCTAAATTCCTTTGAAAGTCCAAAGGAAATTTCGACCGCTCGCTTGACTTTGGCGCATCCTTTATTATATGGGTAGCGAACTCAAGCGGTAGTGATGATGCAACTATCCGAAAACACTGCGGCCAACCGCGCCGAATTGAACGAGCGCGAAAAGGACATACTCCGCTCCATCGTCAATCTCTACTCCGAGAACGGCGAGGCGGTCGGCTCTCATCTGGTGAGCCGTCTGGTGGGCGGCATGTCGTCGGCGACGATCCGCAACATCTTCGCGAGCATCGAGGAAAAAGGCTTCATCCGCAAGGCGCACTGTTCGTCGGGGCGCATCCCGACCGACGCGGGGCTTCGCTACTTCGTCGACAACATCCTGAAAGTGCGTAAGATCGCCGCCACCGACAAACAGCACATCGACGATCGTTCAGAGACGCTCCGCGCCGATCTTCCCTCGCTGATGACCGCCATTCCCGAAATGATATCGGAACTTTCGCACTACACCGGCTTTGTGCTGACCAAAGAGTCGCGGATGAAGACCATCCGCCACATCGACTTCGTCCCGGCGGGACCGCGCCGCGTGCTGGTGATACTGGTCGACAGCCTCGGCGGCATCTCGAACCGGGTGGTGGAACTTTCCGAAGAACCGGCCCGCGACGAACTCGAGAAACTCCGCAACTTCATCAACGCCCACCTGACCGAAAAAACGCTTTTCGAGATCAAGGGGCATTTCCTGCGTGAACTCCACACCCTCAAGGAGAAATACGAACAGTTGCTCGACCGCATCCTGCTGGCCGCGCAGGAGACGGTCCGGACGAGCACCAGCGGCGAGACCAATGTCTTCGACTACATCGGCGCCGCCGAGACACGCCAGATAAAACTGCTTTTGGAGAATTTCCGGCGCAACCAGTTCTACCTCGACCTGTTCAACCGCGTTGCCGATTCGCGCGATGTCCGCATCTTCATCGGCGCCGAATCGGACCTTTTCTGCTCCGCCGAGTGCTCCGCTATCCTGAGCACCTACGAGATACCGGAGGGTGAACTGATGGGAGTGGTCGGCGTCATCGGGCCGCGCCGCATGAACTACGCCAAGATCATCCCGATCATTGACTATACGCGCAATCTGCTTATATCTTCCACCGGCTTACGATGAGGTGTGGCTGATGAAGAAAGAGAAGAAAAGACCGCCCGTCGCCGATGCTCCCCCGGTAGTGGAACTCGACCAGACCGAAGCCGCTAACGGGTTCTCCCTGCAGGAGATGGCCGACGCGCTCGGCGCCCAGATGGAGCAGGCGCGGGACGGACAGAGCGAAGAGACGCCGGCCCCCGCCCCGGGAAAGGGACCCGCGGCGCCCGCCGATGAGGAGACGCGTAAGAAACTGCGCGAACTCGAGGATACCGTCAAGCAACTGGTCGCCGAGAACCGCAACCAGAAAGCGCGGCTCGAAGGCGATTTCCGCACGAAGATGAAATATGCGAACGAAGGCTTCTTCCGCGAATTCCTGCTCGTGAAGGACGATCTGGAAAAGGCGCTCTCCTTCGCCCCCGTCGCGGACGACGAGAAGACCGCCGCCTTCGTCGACGGGGTGCGCCACCTCAACAGCGCCGTCGACGCGATACTCAAACGCTACTGCGTTGAGCCGTTCGAATCGCTCGGTACGCCGTTCGATCCGAATCTCCATCAGGCGATGCGGATGGCCGATGTCGCGGGAAAGGGGCCTAACGAAATAACGGCGCAATATCTCAAAGGCTGGCGCTATCAGGACCGCGTCCTGCGGCCCGCGATGGTCGAGGTCGCCTCGGGCAACGCCCCCGCCGAAGAGCAGAAAGAGATAACGACTGAAACCAACGATACGGAGGGATCCAATGGGTAAAGTGATCGGCATCGATCTGGGCACCACCAACTCGTGCGTCGCCATCATGGAAGGGGGCGACCCGAAGGTCATCGAGAACAGCGAAGGGGTCCGGACGACCCCGTCCATCGTCGCCTTCACCGACAAGGGTGAGCGGCTCGTCGGCCAGCTCGCCAAACGGCAGGCGGTCACCAATCCGCGGCGGACGCTCTATTCCATCAAGCGGCTTATCGGCCGCAAGTACGAGGACGCCGAGGTCGAGAAAATGAAGAAGATAGCGCCCTTCGAGATCGTACAGGCGCCCAACGGCGACGCGTGGGTCCGCATCGACGGCAAGGACTATTCGCCGCCGCAGATATCGGCGATGGTGCTCCAGAAGATGAAGGAAACGGCCGAAGGGTATCTCGGCGAACCGGTGACCGAGGCGGTCATCACCGTTCCCGCCTACTTCAACGATTCGCAGCGGCAGGCGACCAAGGATGCCGGCACGATCGCGGGACTCAACGTTCTGCGCATCATCAACGAACCGACCTCGGCGGCGCTCGCCTACGGCATCGACAAGAAGGGAAAGAACATGAAGATCGCCGTCTACGATCTGGGCGGCGGCACCTTCGATATATCGATACTCGAACTGGGCGACGGCGTGTTCGAAGTGCTCGCGACCAACGGCGACACCTTTTTGGGCGGCGACGATTTCGATCAGCGCATCATCGAATGGCTGGTCGGCGAATTCCGCAAGGAAAGCGGCATCGATCTGTCGAAGGACGCGATGGCGCTCCAGCGGCTCAAAGAGTCGGCCGAGAAGGCGAAGCACGAACTGTCCAGCGCCATGGAAACGACCATCAACCTCCCCTTCATCACCGCCGACGCGACCGGCCCGAAGCATCTCAACATCACCCTGAGCCGCGCGAAACTCGAAAGCATCGTCGAAGATCTCGCCAACGGCACCATCGAACCGTGCAAGAAGGTGCTCAAGGACGCGAAGGTCTCGACCGGCGACATCACCGAGGTCATTCTCGTGGGCGGCATGACCCGCATGCCGATGATACAGCGCATCGTCAGGGAGTTCTTCGGCAGGGAACCGCACAAGGGGGTCAATCCCGACGAGGTCGTGGCGGTCGGCGCGGCGATACAGGGCGGCGTTCTGAAGGGCGACGTGAAGGATGTGCTCCTGCTCGATGTCACCCCGCTCTCGCTCGGCATCGAAACGCTCGGCGGCGTATTCACGCGGCTCATCCCGCGCAACACCACCATCCCGTCGAAAAAGACCGAGATCTTCTCCACCGCGATGGACAATCAGCCCGCCGTAACGGTGCGCGTCTTCCAGGGCGAGCGCGAGATAGCGGTCGAGAACAAGATGCTCGGCGAATTCGATCTGCAGGATATACCGCCGGCGCCGCGCGGCGTGCCCAAGATCGAGGTCTCCTTCGATATCGACGCCAACGGCATTCTCAACGTCACCGCGAAGGACCTCGGCACCAGCAAGCAGAAGAACATCGTCATCAAGGCGGGCTCCGGCCTGACCGACGACGAGGTCAAGCGGATGATCGCCGAGGCGGAGAAATTCAAGGACGAGGACGAAAAGCACAAAGAACTGGTCGGCGTGCGCAACAATGCGGAACAGCTCATCTATTCGACCGAAAAATCGCTCAAAGAGTATGTCGACAGAATTACCGACGAAGAGAAGAACGACATCGAAGAGAAGATCGCCGATCTGCGCAAGGGACTCGAATCGAACAATCTCGAAACGATAAAGGGAAAGACGCAGGCGTTGGGCCAGAGCGCCTACAAGATCGCCGAAAAGATATACAAGAACGTATCCCCCGACAACTCCGGCGCCACCGCCCCCTCGGGCGACGGGAAGGACGGTTCGGTAGTGGACGCCGATTTCAAGCCGAAGGAGTAACCACCCGGACCTATGGCCGACCTCTACCAGACACTCGGCGTCTCCCGCTCCGCCTCGGCTGACGAGATAAAGAAAGCCTACCGGCAACTCGCGATCAAATATCATCCCGACCGCAACAAGGGGGACAAGGCCTCCGAGGAGAAGTTCAAGGAGATCAACCACGCCTACGAAGCGCTGTCGGACCCGGAAAAACGCCGGTTGTACGACCAGTTCGGCGAAGACGGCATCAAGGGGACGCCTTTCGGCGGCGGCGCGCCGGGAGGGTTCGACTTCGGCGATTCTTTCGGCGACCTCGGGGACATCTTCGGCGAATTTTTCGGCGGCGGCTCGCGGCGACGGAGCCGCTCTTCGGCCCGGCAGGGGGGCGATCTGCTGATGAACATCCGCCTCTCCTTCGACGATGCCTACCGCGGGGTAAAAAGGGAGGTTCGCGTCACCCGGAGCGGCCGGTGCGCGAAATGCAACGGCACCGGCGCCGAAGCGGGCAGCGGCCGCAAGAACTGCCCCACCTGTCAGGGACGCGGCGAGGTGCGCGTTTCGCACGGCTTCTTCCAGATGGCGCAGACCTGCCCGAGTTGTCAGGGACAGGGGACCATCGTGGAGAAACCCTGCAAACCGTGTCAGGGTACCGGCTTTGTCCGCGAAGAAAAGGAACTGTCGGTCAACATCCCCGCCGGCATCGACACCGACCAGAAGATCCGCGTGGCCGGTGAGGGGAACGCCGGATCGGGCGGCGGCCCGCGCGGCGACCTCTACCTCGCGGTGCAGGTGGCCGATCATCCGCTGTTCCACCGCGACGGCAACGATATTTATCTCATCGTGCCGGTCAGTTATCCTCAGTTGGCGCTCGGCGCGGCGATCGAGGTCCCGACCATGGAAGGAAAGGTCGAACTCAAGATACCGGCCGGCACTCAATCGGAAACCAAAATGCGCCTAAAGGAAAAAGGATTCCCCTCGGTGCAGGGGCGCGGACGGGGCGATCAGTATGTCGTCCTGCGGCTCGAGATACCCAAAAATCTTTCCGGAAAGCACAAGAAGGCATTGGAAGAACTGCATATTTTCGATGAAGAGGTCAAAGAGCGACCTCTCTTCAAGGAGTTCACCGACACGGTGAAAAGGATCTTTTCCTCATAACCATTTCATAATTCTTCTTGTATACTATTAATTTGACTTCCCTCCTCCCTTTCGCTATACTTACCTCACTCTGGGTGCCGGAAGGAGCGTCCTTTTCGGCAGGTTGTTCCGGATGGTCGGGCCGCTATCCGAGGTTACTGGTAAAAGTTGTGAGGGAGGATTCGTGATGAAGATGTTTTTGCTTGGGACGCTGTGTGCCCTGTTCCTGTTGGTGGCGTGTTCGGAAAAATCGGCGGTCGATGTGAACTCGTTCCCGACCGAATGCCTCAAGAACTGCGCCATGGGTTTCAACGGTTGCGTGTCACTGTCGAAATCGCCCGATGCGCAGAAACAGTGCGACAACTACTTCACCAAGTGCAAGAACGAGTGCGAGGCGAAGGACAAGCCGGCCGCCGCTCCCGCCCCCGCCGCCGCGCCCGCCCCCGCCGCCGCTCCCGCCCCCGCTCCGGCTGAACCGGCCCCCGCTCCGGCTCCCGCCCCCGCTCCGGCTGAACCGGCCGCGAAGTAAGGTCCGGCGCACCGGTCGACCGTGCTCCCGAAAAGTTGCTTTTTTTTCCCGCGACGGATAGACTGCCACCGTTTGTGAACCCCCTTCCCTACGGAGGAATCTATGTCCGTCATCATCGAGAAACTGAGCGACACCGAGATCCGGGATCGCGGCATCAGAAGTTGGGCCATCTGGGAAAAAGAGGTCTCTAAATTCCCGTGGTTCTACGATTCGCAGGAACAGTGTCTTTTCCTCGAAGGAGAGATCACCGTCACCGACAGCGACACCGGCAAGCGCTACGAAATAAAGAAAGGCGACTTCGTTACCTTCCCGGCCGAGATGGCCTGCACGTGGGAGGTGCGCAAACCGGTCAAAAAACATTTCCGGTTCGATTAAGCATGGCAAAAGAACGGATGCTCATAGCGGCGCTCGAAGAGGGGCGCGTCATCATACCCGACAGCCGGTGTTACTTTCTGGTGCGGCGCGCGGCGGTGAAGACCGGCAAGAACAGCTCCCGCTACATCGACCTTGAACTGACCGACGGCACGGCGAACATCAACGGTAAGGTCTGGGATGTCGCCGACGGCATCGAGAACACCACCGAGGCGGGCAACATCATCAAGGTGATGAACGGCCGCGTCTCGAAATACCAGAACTCCCTGCAGGTGGTCATCGAGGGCGCCGCGCTGGTGCCGCCCGCGGAGCTGGACGCCATTCCCGGCATCATCCCCGAATCGCCGGAGAGTGTCGATGCGCTCGTCGCGCGCTGGCAACGGGCGAAGGAGTTGCTCGATCCGCAGCGGCGCGCCGTCATCGAAGAATTCGAGGCGTCGGGACGCGTCTGGGACCTTTTCCGCTCCATCCCGGCCGGGAAAAGCATGCATCACAGTTACCGTCGCGGTCTGTGGGAGCATTCGCTCAATGTCGCCGAACTCGCCTTCTCCATCGGGGAGCGCTACGAGGAACGCTATCCGATCAACCGGAGGAACATCCTCGTGGGCGCGCTTATCCACGATGTGGGCAAGATATTCGAGTTTCAGGTCAACGCCTCGACCTCCATCGTCGAGAAGTACAGCGACCGCGGGCGGCTGCTCGGTCATGTCTACATGGGCGCCTCCTTCATCGAGAAGATCCTGAAAAAAGCGCTCCCCGACAACGCCGAGCTGCAGATGGAACTGCTCCATATCATGCTTTCGCACCACGGCGAGTACGACTTCGGGTCGCCCAAGCGGCCCAAGACCATGGACGCCCTCATCGTCGCGATGGCCGACAATCTCGACGCCAATCTCGACGCCGTCCATATCGGCATGCAGGGCGACATGGAGGAGAACTGGACCAAACAGATCTATTCGCTTCAGCGTCCGTTCTATAAAACAACGGGACCATACAAAGAGTAACTTTTTTACGGAGAAGACCATGGCTAAAAAGATCAGAGTGGCTATCAACGGGTTCGGTCGCATCGGCAGAATGGTTTTCCGCATCGGTTACGGCCGCGAGGACATGGAATTCGTCACGATCAACGACCTCACCGACGCCAAGACGCTCGCCCATCTGCTCAAGTACGATTCGGTCGCGGGGATCTGGAACCGCGAAGTGAAGGCGACCGAGAACGGCATCGTCATCGACGGCAAAGAGATCAAGGTCACCGCCATCAAGGACGGCGCCCAGCTCGACTACAAGGCGCAGGACATCGATATCGTCGTCGAGTCGACCGGCAAGTACGCCAAGAAAGATAAGGCCGAGATACTCCGCGCGGCGGGCGCCAAGAAGGTGCTCATCAGCGCGCCGGCCAACGACGCCGACATCACGCTGGTCTACGGCGTCAACGACAAAGCCTATGACCCGTCCAAGCATCATATCATCTCCAACGCCTCCTGCACCACCAACTGCTATGCGCCGGTCACCTACATCATCCACAAGCACTGGAAGATAAAGAAAGGCTTCATGACCACCATCCACTCCTACACCAACGATCAGCGCATACTCGACCTCGAGCACAAGGACCTGCGCCGCGCCCGCGCCGGCGCCCTGTCGATGATCCCGACCACCACCGGCGCCGCCAAGGCGGTGGGACTGGTCATTCCCGAACTCAAAGGGAAATTCGACGGCATCTCGGTGCGCGTCCCGACGCCCAATGTGTCGCTGGTCGACGCGGTCTACGAGCTGGAGAACACCGTCACCAAGGAAGAGGTCAACGCCAAATTCCGCGAATATGCGAACGGCGAACTCAAGAACATCCTCGCCGTCTCCGACGAGGAATTGGTATCAAAGGATTTCAACGGTAACCCGCACAGCGGCATCGTCGACGCCCCCTACACGCAGGTCATGGGCGGCAACCTGCTCAAGGTCCTCGCGTGGTACGACAACGAATGGGGCTACTCGAACCGCATGATCGATGTCATCACCAAAGTGCTTATGAAGTAAGTCTCCCCTTTCCCTTCCCGGAACAAATTGCCAATTACGCCTGTCTTGCTATAATGGGCTGGTCATCTCTCGGGGAAAAGTCGTGTCGCTACGTCGGTTGTCACCTCTCGCGCTGGCCTTGTTGCTTGCCGCCTGCCACGCGGCGCCCGACGACACATCGCATCCCGACGATAACGATATCGACAACGAAACGCTTCCCGAGGACACGATGTCTGAAGACGATCCAATCCTTGAGGAAAGCGACCCTTCGCCCGAGGAGATGCTGAGTGATGGCCCGACCGACCCGTTACCCGATGATGATATCGGCCCGCCGGTCCATCTGGAGAAGTGGACCCGCATGGCGACCGATGCGCCGTTCCGCTACGGCGGCCGTCAGTCGGTCGCCGCGATCGGGAGGGCCTTGTATGCCGTTTCGCTCGATGATGTGTACGGTTCGCTGGACGGCATCGTCTGGGATATCGTCACCGCGAACGCGCCCTTCACCCACCGCACCGACCATGCAACGGCGGTTTTCGACGACCGTCTGTTCGTCATCGGCGGCGAACGAAACGTGGAATTGGATGACGCATGGTACTCGGAGGACGGCCTGTTCTGGCAACGGTCCTGCGGCCCCTGTCCCTTCGGCGAACGCACCGACCCGAGCGCTGTGGAGTTCAACGGCTCACTATGGGTCATCGGGGGCAGATGGAGATCGTCGACATATTCATATCAGCACCCGACCGACATCTGGCGCACCACCGACGGCACGAACTGGGAACGGGCGGTCGAAGAGGCGCCGTTCGGCCCGCTCGACGGTCAATCGCTCGCGGTGCATGACGGTCTGCTCTGGCTTTTCGCCGCACCGCCCGACGAAACCTACGAGAACGCGCTGTGGCGCTCGGCCGACGGCGTCAATTGGGAAAAACTTAATGTGACGCTCCCCTTCGCACCACGGCAACGGACCCTCTTCTTTTCGTGGAACGGCATATTGCGCGTGGTCGGAGGGCAGGCCGAAGACGGAACCTATCTGAGCGATGCATGGGCCTCTCCCGACGGCGTTTCGTGGCAGGAAGAGGCCGTGCCGGACACCTTCGTCCCTCGCTACGGAGCGGTGCCGGTCGCGACCGACGACGCGCTGCTGCTCATCGGAGGAAGAAGCGTCGAACAGTGGTTCTTCGGCGAGAACGATGTCTGGGGTACCGACGGCGGCGGCACATGGACCGAACGGTGGAGGCCCGGCTCCTTTCCCAACCGCTTCAACCATACGGTGAATTTCTTCCGCGACCGTTTTTGGATCATCGCGGGACGGACGAGATATACCGGCGACAACGATGTATACCTCGCCGATATCTACTCGTCGACCGATGGCGCCGAATGGGAGCCGGAATCTCTGGCGGCTCCGTTCGGAAAACGGCAGGATCATGCCTCTATCGTATTCAAGGATAAACTATGGCTTGTCGGCGGGGATATACCTTATGGAGAGGAACTGAACGGCGATGTCTGGAGTTCGGAGAATGGCACCGATTGGCAGATGGCGGTCTCGACAGCGCCGTTCGGCCACCGGTTCGGGATGAGACTCTTCGTCCTGAACGACCACCTTTTCCTCGCCGGCGGATCGAATATCGACTCGCTCGACGAGTACGGCGACATCTGGCGTTCTCCCGATGGTATCGCGTGGCAGAAGGTAGCCGGTGGCTTGCCTTTCCTCTACTGCGACAACGAGTTCACGGTGCATGAGGGGGCGGTCTACGCGCTGGGCGGCTGCACTTGGCACAACACCGGCAACGAGGTATGGAAAAGCGAGAACGGCATCGCTTGGCATCAGATCAAGACGGTCGCTCCCTTCACGCCACGGCGCGAGCATGCCGTCGTTTCGCTCGGGGGCTTCCTCTGGGTCATCGGCGGGGCCGACAGCGACGACCTCAACGATGTCTGGTATTCCTCCGATGGAAGGAGCTGGCGGCAGGCGGAAAATGCCGATTTTCTGCCGCGCGCATGCCATGCGTCGATGGTCCATAACGACCGGATATGGGTGTTGGGCGGCTTCGAGTACGCCCGGAATGCCTTCGATTTCGGCGATGTCTGGACGACCGGGATCACCGAGGAGCGGCCATGAAAAAGTTCTTTTTGCCCCCCCTGCTGTTCCTTCTGTACTCGTGCACCGGCTCCCCGGCGGATGCCCATGACGACGAACTCATCGCCGATCTCGACGCATTCGAAGAAGCGGAGGAACTGTTCACGGAGGAAGAGGAACCCCCGGTCGACGAGGATATCGTCGGTCCCCGCATCGTCTGGACCGCCGCCTCCGGAATGATGAACGAGCTTCCCGCCCGCTACCGGCCGGTACAGATACTCTTTGATGATGACCTGTGGGTGATGGGCGGGTTCCGCGACCTGCAGACGCTATTCTGCTGGTACGATGTCTGGAAGAGCAGGGACGGCTTCGTGTGGCACAGCATGCCGGGCGACCCGGTGCTGCTCGACGAAAAGACGCGCGGGGCGGCCGGCACGCTCCATAACGGGCGACCATTCGTCGTCAGCAACACCATCGCCGACAGGGAGAACCCGACCGCCGCGGTCGTGTCGCTCTCGGACGACGGACGCTGGAAGAAGATATCGGGGGCGCCGCCGTTCGGGCCGCGGATGTTCCCTACCGTGTTCTCGTTCAAGGGAAAACTTTGGGTCATCGGCGGCTACGACACCGCACAGACACCACTCCACGACATCTACAGTTCCGTCGCGGGGGTCATGTGGGAGCGGCATACCGAGACCTTCCCCTATCCGCCCGACGGGACACCGGTCATTTTCAACGGCCGGGCATGGGTCATCGGCGGGAGCGAGGAGGGGATCGCCTACAGCGAGGATGGGGAGAACTGGCAGTTGCAGCCCGTCACGGCACCCTTTACCGGACGCACCGAACTCGGCGTGACGACACACAACGAACAACTCTATGTCACCGGCGGCAAGGACTCGCACGGAACGCAAGGGGGCCTCTGGCGCTCCACCGACGGCATCGTCTGGGAAGAGATCGTCACCGCGGGCCTTCCCGAACGCAGCGGCGCGGTCTTCGCCTCGCTACGCGGCATGCTCATCATCACCGCCGGGTTCGACCGCGTCAAGGGACTCACCGCAACGACCTTTTACTCGGCCGACAACGGCTTCACTTGGCAGGAATTGGCGGCGCAGGAAGGGTTTACGGGCCGTTATCGGCACTCATTTCTCCGCACCGACCGCGGTTTTTACATCATCGGCGGATCGATGGCCCAACAGAACGACATCACGGTCGAGAACACCGTTTATTTCTCCGAGACCGGTTACTCCTGGACCCGCATCGCGCTTCCCCAGCCGCTCCTGAACAAGTCGGGGATGGCCTTCGCCTTCTTCCATGACCGGCTCTGGGGCATCGGCGGCAACCCCGTCGACAACGACAGCCCCTCCACCGGGACCGTCAACGAGATCGTCGCCTCGAACAACGGCATGGCGTGGGAGATGGCGGCCGCCGACCCCGCGTTAACGCCCCGCTCCCATGCTGCAACGACGGTCTTCAAGGAACGCCTCTGGGTGGTGGGCGGCTTCGATTACGACGGCGAGGGGATGAACGATGTCTGGGCATCGGACGACGGCCTTGCGTGGGATTGCATCCTGCCCGCCGCGCCCTTCACCGGTCGCGGACGCCATGGACTTCATGTTCTTAACGATGCGCTCTACCTCATCGGCGGCGAACGCTACTGGTACGACGACGGTGTCTCGGATATCTGGCGCTCGACCGATGGCATCGTATGGGAAGAACTGACCCACTTCGCTTTTCCCGCTCGAGCCGGCCTCGCCTCGGCGGCGGGAAACGGAGCGCTCTGGGTCTTCGGCGGCGGCAGGGAATGGGAGGGGGTCCAGAAGGACCTCTGGCTCTCGTTCGACGGCGCCGACTGGCGGCAGGAGTCCTACGCACCAGCCCTGCCCGCGAGAAGGGACGCCTCGATGCTCTTCGAGGCGGGGCGCCTGTGGCTGGCCGGCGGCCTCAACGAGGAGGGGCCCGCCCTCACCAACCTGAGCGATGTCTGGTACGCCGACCTCCCCGCCGACCTTCTTCCCTGACCATGCCTCGAGCCGCCTCGGCAGCAGCGGGAAAAATTGACTCGTTCCGGCCCCCGCGCTATAGTCACGGGACTATCTAACGCCGTGTCAGGAGGAAAGTCATGGCCATCAAATCTATCAAGGACCTCGCGATCCGCGAGAAGCGGGTCTTCATCCGCACCGATTTCAATGTCCCGATGGACAAGAAGGGGAACATCACCGACACCACCCGCATCGAGGCGGCGATACCGACCATCCGGCATGCCATCGAACACAACGCGCGGGTCATCGTGGCCTCGCACTTCGGCCGTCCCGACGGGGAACGGAAGATGGAATACACCATGGAGCCGGTGGCGGCGAAACTGGCCGAACTGATGGACATCGAGGTCATCTTCTTCGAGGACTGCATCGGGATGGGTACCCAGCAGATGGTGCGCGAACTCAAGCCGGGACAGGTGCTCGTCCTTGAGAATCTCCGCTTCTATCCCGGCGAGGGAGACAACGACGGCGCCTTCGCGAAGGATCTGGCGAAACTGTGCGATATCTACATCAACGACGCCTTCGGGGTGTCGCACCGCAAGAACGCATCGGTACACGCACTGCCGCTTCTGATGGAAACCAGAGGCATGGGCTTCCTGATGGAAAAGGAGATAACGGAACTGGGCAAACTGCTTCACTTCAAGCGGGGAGACGGCTTCACGGCCATTCTCGGCGGCGCGAAGGTGAGCGACAAGATCGGCATCATCCGGTCGCTGCTCGAATCGGTCGATTCGCTCATCATCGGCGGCGCGATGGCTTACACGTTCCTCGCGGCCAAGGGGATAAAACTCGGGAAGTCGCTGGTCGAACAGGACAAGGTGGCGGTGGCGCTCGAGGTCATCAAGGGGGCCGACGCCCGCAAGGTGAAACTCCTCCTGCCGGTCGACCATATCGCCGCGACCGATATCGACGCGACCGAAACGAAGGTCTTCGGCAACGACGACTTTGCCGACGGCTATCTCGGGTTCGACATCGGCCCGAAGACGATAAAACTGTACGCCGATGAAGTGGCCAAGGCGAAGACCATCTTCTGGAACGGCCCGATGGGGGTGTTCGAAAAGGACCTCTTCGCGAAGGGAAGCATCGCGCTGGCCCATGCGGTGGGCGCCGCGACGGCCCACACCGTCACCGGCGGCGGCGATTCGGTATCGATGATGAACAAGGCGGGGGTCGCCGACAAGATCGGCCACATCTCGACCGGCGGCGGCGCGAGCCTCGAATTCATACGCGACAAGACGCTCCCGGGCGTCGAAGCGCTCAAAGGCTGACACCATGAAACAGACCAAATACATCTTCTTCACCGGCGGCGTCATCAGTTCTCTGGGCAAGGGTATCGCTTCGACCACCGTCGGCGCGCTCCTTGAAAGCCGCGGCATCACGGTGAACCTCCTCAAGTTCGACCCGTATATCAATGTCGATCCCGGGACGATGAGCCCCTTCCAGCACGGCGAGGTCTTCGTGACCGACGACGGCGCCGAGACCGATCTGGATCTCGGCCACTACGAACGGTTCTGCAACATCACCGTCGGCCGCGGCAACAATTTCACCACCGGCCAGATCTACGATACGGTCATCACCAAGGAACGCAAAGGGGAATATCTCGGCAAGACGGTGCAGGTCATCCCGCACATCACCAACGAGATCAAGTCGAAGATCACCCAGCTCGCCCCGACCGCCGACATCATTCAGGTCGAGATCGGCGGCACGGTCGGCGACATCGAGAGTCTCCCGTTCCTCGAAGCGATCCGCCAGTTCGCCTACGACGTGGGACGCGAAAATGTCCTCTATGTCCACCTGACGCTCATCCCCTACATCCGCTCCGCAGGTGAGTTCAAGACCAAGCCCACCCAGCACAGCGTCAAAGAACTGCGCGCCATCGGTATCCAGCCCGACATCCTCCTGTGCCGCTGCGAGACCGAGATGACCGACGATATGCGGGAGAAGATAGCGCTCTTTACCAATGTCAAGAAAGAGGCGGTCTTCTCGGCGGTCGATGTGAAGAACATCTACGAACTGCCGCTGGTCTACGCCCGTCAGGGGGTCGACGAGATCATCGCGAAATACCTCAACATCTGGTCGCGCTCGGCCGGACTCAAGAAGTGGGAGACCATCTGCGAACGGATCAACAACCCGAAGGGGACCGTCCGGATCGCGGTGGTCGGCAAGTATGTCGACCTCAAGGAGTCGTATAAATCGCTCAACGAGGCGCTCCACCACGGCGGCATCGAGAACTCCCACCGCGTCGAACTCAACTACATCGATTCGGAAAAGCTCGAAAAGGGGGAACTCCCGATCGAAGAACTCGGCAAATGCGACGGCATCCTCGTCCCCGGCGGCTTCGGCAACCGCGGCATCGAGGGGAAGATCATGGCGGCCCGCTACGCCCGCGAGAACAATATCCCTTACTTCGGTATCTGCCTCGGCATGCAGATCGCGACCATCGAGTTCGCGCGCCATGTCTGCGGCATGGAGGGCGCCCACTCGACCGAATTCGACAAGAACACGAAATACCCGGTCATCGATCTCATGGAAGGCCAGAAAGGGCTCAAAGCACTCGGCGGCACCATGCGTCTGGGCGCCTACACCTGCGCCGTGGAACCGGGAACGCTCGCCCACGCCGCCTACAAAACGGACACGATCAGCGAACGGCATCGCCACCGGCTCGAATTCAATTCACACTTCGAGAAGGAGTTGACCGCCAAGGGGCTCAAGATAACGGGACGCGACAAGGAAACGGGTCTGGTCGAGATGGTCGAACTGCCCGGCCATCCCTACTTCCTCGGCTGTCAGTTCCACCCCGAATTCAAGTCGAAGCCGTTCCAGCCCCATCCGCTTTTCTCCGCCTTCGTCGCCGCATCGATAAAGAACAAGGAGCGTCATGGCTGAAGAAAAGGCCCCGTTGAGCATGGAGGGGCAGTCGCCCGTCGCCGGCCGCGGACCGACCCAGTTGCGACTCCGCGCTTTCGAACCGCGCCGCCGCAAAAAAATGACGGCACAGACCGAACTGCGGGCCTTCCTCTTCATACTCATGCTGGCGCTGGGACTACTGATAGCGGCGCTGTCGCTCACCAACGATCCGGTGGGCGTGCTACTGAACTTCCTCGGACCGTTCCTGCCCTGAATTTTTCCTGAAAACCCTTGAAACGCCGCTACTTACCGTGGGAACGAAGTCTCCTGAGGAGCGCCGGGCGCTCGGCGGCGGGACGCGAGAAGAAGGCGTTCCCCGCGACGAGTATGTCGGCGCCCAGCCCGATCACCTCGGGGGCGGTCTGTTCATTGATGCCGCCGTCGACCGATATTTCGAAGGGGAGTTTATGCTTCGCGCGGAACGCGGCGATATCGCGGATCTTGGCCGCCGCCGCCGGAATGTATTTCTGCGCCCCGAAACCGGGGTTGACCGTCATCACCAGCACGAGATCCATCAGATCGGCCACCGACGGCAGCCAGTCGAGTCCGGTGTGCGGATTGAGCGATACCCCCGCCTTGCAGCCGATGGCCCGTATCTGCTGAAGCGTCCGGTGGAGGTGCCGTTCGGTCTCGACATGGACCGTTATCCAGTCGCTCCCGGCATCTTTGAATGCCTGCAGGAACTGGCCGGGGTCCTCTATCATCAGGTGGGCGTCGAGCGGCAGTTTGGTGAGCGCCCGTATCTGCTTGACGACGAACGGGCCGAAGGTGATGTTCGGGACGAAGTGGCCGTCCATGATGTCGAGATGGACGATGTCGGCGCCGCTCTCCTCGATGGAGCGGATCTCGTCGGCAAGCCGCGTAAAATCGGCCGAAAGCAGCGACGGAGCGATCTTCACCATGGGCAACTCCCTATTTTCACAGTTGACCGCCGTCTCTTTTCCGCAGCGGCGATACGGTCCCGCATCTTTTTCATGACCTCGCGGTGAGTGGCATGTTTCCCGTCGGCGACCGATTCTCGTTCGGCATCAAACAATAAATGGATAAGACGCTGTTTTTCAGAAGACTTTTCAAAACAAACAACCTTGTCCTTTTCTTCAAATTTATTGGACTCGCGCATTTTACGGCCTATAGAGACAATCGCGTTCTCTGGCCTTCGCTTTTAGATACTTTGCGGCACTTTCTTGTTCTTTTGCGCTCTTGCCATTAAAGTCAACGACAGCATGCTCCGCAAAGGTCTTTTGGTCTGGGATCACAGGAAGTTCAACATCATCACATTCAGCGACCGTTATTCCCCAAACGCTGTCCGATGTATAACCCAAAGTTCTAGTATAATGCTCGTATGATCCCTGCGGCGAAATCATCGAACCTTGATAAACTGAAAGTCTTCCCGCATCCTTCTTGGTTGGTTTGAACGCCTGACTTGACGGCGCACCATTTTGCACCCAACTCGGATGAACCTGTCGGAGAAGTAGTTCGTGTTTTTCCATAGGCTACTCCTTCGTCTTTTTGCCAAGGAGCGTTTGCAGGGTCTTTGAGAACTTCTCTTCGGTAGTAGTCTTGGTTTGCGGCTTATTCGTTTCTAGGTTTAAGGATTCAATAATAATGTTCTTCTCATTGAAATTGAAAAGGGCCGATATCTCGGAGTTTCCTTCCGACCATTCCGCTTGAATGTTGCCCTCCTCTGTCGGGAAAAGCAACGGCAGTGGTAATTCGTCTGGGAAGTTCTCCAAAACCTCAGCAACCCAATTAACACAGGCGGGGGTCGGCGCCTTTCCCTCGCCGTCGAGCCACCCGTCCTTTAGAAGGGACATCTCTTCCAGGCGAGCCGGAACATCATTCGGGTCTATCTCACAGAAGGTGTCTATTTCCTTCATTTCCTTGAATCGATTGTCTCTATCAAACACTCCCATGCCTGCAACCAAATATCGTTTGGTTTTATTGTCGCGGAACCCGTCAATGATGGCGTTCCTATCCAAAGACACATCCTCGAATTGAATGGTTACGGAGAGACCCGATATGGTGCGTACCCTAAAAGAACCCTGCTTATCATCAACTGCTTCTATTCGTCCACGCAACGCCGCGTGGGCGGTGTAAGTAGTTGATTGAGAAAGGACTAATTTTTTCCGCGACTCTGTATTATAAGGTATGGTTGCCTTGTCTTTGGGCCTAAGCAAATCCATTCTTTCGTCTTCTTTAAGCGAACCGCCAAACTTATCGAAGTAGCGAAGATAGTCTATCGGCAAACCTGCCGGTAACGACTTCCCTGTATTAACGGCTTCAATACAATCCAAAGCAAGAGTCTGCGCCTTTTCAAATTCGTCATTTGCTGAAAAGAGCGTCTTTTCCTCAAATACTCTTTCCAAGACAAGTTCCGTGCTTCCCGGTCCTATAGATTTAAGGTGAAGAGAGAAGTTATCAAAGAATTTTCGAGGAATCCTTGACCTGTCCGGATGCTCTTCGAAATAAAGTACCTTTGCAATATTCCGAATCAACTCCTCATAAGCTTTGAAGTCCCTTAAGAACTCAAGCGGTAGAGAATGTGTCTCAAACCTCTTCCCCACCAACTTTGTCTTAAGAAATTCCTTGCTCATGGGTTCCCCCTTTGATCAGTCGAAGACCGAAAGCATCTTAATAACAAAATCGGAGGAAAGCAAATTCCCTCATCCTACCCTATCGTCGCCACGATATATTCCATATTGCGTTGCTTACACCACATCTCGGCAGCCTTCCGCTTGCGCTTGACATCGTCAGAGTCAAGGCGGCTGGGGTCCTTGACTTCGATAATGACCTTTTTGCCGTCTTCGTACTCCACTAGAAAATCAGGGACATATCGCCGTTGATGTTTCTGTCCGTCAATCCACGGAATGGTGATGCCATGGCGTTTCATCCACTTGACCACATGCGGATCTTTTTCGAGGCGATCCATCATGCGGCACTCAAGGTTGCTCTGATAGCGTTCGAAGTTCCATGGACTTTTTTTCGAATTGCGGTATTCGCCGTGTATGCTAATCGCCATATTCAATCACCCCCGCAACAAGTCCCGGTATCTTTTCGACCTTGTTCCTCATCTGTTGTAGTCTTTTCCATGCAAAAGAAACATCCGCTGGTTCAGCTAGACCTAGAGAAGAACCTTTGAGAAATTTTGCTCGAACATGATGAAGCAACGCACTATAAACACGGTCTTTGAATGTGGCGGCGTACCCCGCTTCAATGGTCAACGCCTCGGCAATCTCAAGCAACCCGTCACGCACAGCATCCCTTATCGAGCCATCCGAAACCGTCATGACCGCGCTACTATCACCGGTCACTTCGGGAACAGAGGTGATCGTTTTCCACCCTTCGGCCCCCAGTTCTTGGCCGATAACGCCAGCCACTCCGACATTTGTAATCTCAACATTTATGGAATCGTATTCGATACCATCTAACGCTTTTTTCCAATTCTCCAGCGGCTTGGGCGGAGGTGGCACATCGCCGACATCGAATTCGCCATCGTCAACAGCATCAGGATCAACTGGTGGAAGGTCTATTGCGAGCTCCGGCTTGTCAAATTCTTGCTTTTCCGGTGGCTCGGGCAGATCGGCAGTCTCTTCAAAAAGGTCGTCTATCAAAACATTCACATGTTTCTTGGCATTAAATATATCCCACAGCCACTGGTGTTCGAGTTTCGGATGATCGACTATGGCGCAAATTTGAGGTTCGGTTGAGTCCACGCCCTTAACTCGGACCCGTCTTAATCCGCGCCCAACAACCTGCTGACCGTAAACCTTGCTTCCAAACTTGCGGAGAAGGAGAATAACGCCGACCTCCGGCACATCCCAGCCTTCTCGTAGCATCAACACACTTACCACGGCCTTATATGGCGATGCGGTCTTTTGCTGTTTACTCAGTTGGGTGGCTTTTTGTCGTTCCTCTTCCCCGCTATCTTCTGTCACCAAGAGGGTCTTTACCTTGAAATACTTGTTGAGGGTTTGCGCGGCCTTTTCTGCATCCGCCTTACAAACAGCCACCACAAAAAGTATCGGCTGATATCTCTTCTTGGCACGGCGCTCTTGTTCCTCTAAGCGACGCAGTGCAATTGCCATTTGCTGTTGCATCGGCACATCGTCTGTCACCCATTGCGTGGCGCTCAAACCGAGTCGGTCGACCTCGCTCCAATCAATTTCTTCTACTCTTTTATTTTCGCCGGTGCGTGCATCGGTGTAGGTGAGTTGCACGGTTTTGATGTCGGGCTGATAAACCACTGGCGTTTTGATTATTCGGTCAGCCAATGCGTCCCTTACCCCGTATTCGTATATCATGTCGCTATCCGGCGTCTGTCCGTCGGCCCGGTCGGGCGTTGCCGTAGTGTCGATCCGCAGTACGACCTTTTCCCGCATCCGCCTCAAAGTAGCATCATATTCCAGCGCAGGAGAGTTATGAGCTTCGTCGTTGAAAAGAGCAAATTCAGGACCATTCATAAGCGCCGACAAGTTGCTTTGTCCGCTGTTGTTGCTTTGGTAGAACTGATGAATGTTCCCCAAAATCACAGTTGAACTGAAAAGACTTGCCCACCCACCTTCTTTTCCGGTGCCTAATGTTGTCAGTACAAAGTCCTCGGCTTTTGGACCGCCCCAGTTCGGCAACAGATCGCGTGTCTTGAAAACCTTGCCCCCCTCAAAATCGTCTTGTAGCCGGTCGCGCACTATCAGGTTGGGGCAAAGCAAGACAAATTTTTGCACATTGTGGGCTATACGCAACCATGCCACGATAGCCGCGATGAGCGCAGTTTTGCCGCCACCCGTAACGATGTTCAGAAGTAATCCATCGGCCCCCAAATCCGCCTTGCCAAGAATTTCATGCGAATAAACCACCCGCAAAAATGATTCCCACTGATGAGGCCAAAGCGTCCCATCGCGTGCCGCCTGATCGTCATCGGGCGAGGTAAGGAAATCTATGTATTTGTAGGAATCGCCTTTAAGCCCGGGCATACCGTCACGCCGCCAGTCACGGAAAACACCTTCATACTGTGAAAAACGGTTGAACATATATCAATCCACCTCAATCTCTGCGGTCCACAAACCCTCACCACCCATATCATCCTGAATTTTGCAGGCTATGCGCTTCTTGCCCGATTTGGGAAATTCATATTGAGTTTGCAAGTCCGGTTCTTTTTTGCCGCCACGCACAAAGGAAAATCCCGGCGTACTTGAAAAGCGCTTGTCGTAGTCGAAATCCCACTGCACATTAATTATCTTAGCCCCGGTATTCATCACTACCGTTTCGCTCACATCGAATTTATAGGTGCGTGGTGCAAGTCGTTTCCAGCCAACTTCGACCCTCGGTGGCTGCACAAAGGTCAAGAAATTCTGATAATCGGCATGTTCCGTGGACAGTACCGCTACATGTTCGCGGAACCTCGGCGAGTCAATACGAAGCATATCTAAGCGGATGAAGTTCAAATCTGTCTGTTCTAATCGCCGCAACCGTTCTGCCGCCTCCACCGCGTCGGGACGGAAAGCCCACGCCAACATGATGCCATCGCGGAGATTGTCTTGTTTGTATCGCAATGTTTTTCGCATGGCATTAGCAAACGCCTGCACATCGGCCGCCGTCACGGCCTTTTTCTGTTCCGGCTCTCCTATCCAAACCGGTATCGCGCCTTTGTATGCGTGTATGCCTTCTTCCCGTTCCTCCGGAACTGCACCGAAAGCACGGGTGACGAAGGCGCGGAATTGGTCAACTGGCGCTTCGGCTAATCGGCGAGCCTCATACACCCCCCAATGCTGAACAGTAAAATCTGGGATTGTGGCGCCTATTCCATCTAATGTCATCTGTTCTGCGCCACACGCCAACCGATCTGCTGTGAGCGCAACGGCAACACGCGATTGGTCGCAGGCGATCCAACGCCGGCTCATTTTTTGAGCCACTACTGCCATAGTTCCGCCGCCACAGAAAAAGTCAGCTACAACATCTCCTTCATCAGATGATGCCTGAATTATACGTTCAAGAAGCGCTTCCGGTTTTTGAGTAGGATAACCTATTCGTTCTTTTGCTGTCGCATTAATAACCCCAATATCCCAAACATCATGCACGAGAACTCCGGTGTTGAGATAAACCTTTGCGCGATACTTTTTGCCGTCGGTGTCTCTTCTAGTCGTCAGTCGGTAATTGCCATTTTCGTCACTATGCTTATAACGAGTATTCCTTTCAGCAAGGGAGCCCTCTCCATATTCCTGAAGTGTCTCGTTAAACTTCGGGGATGAATTCTTCCCGAAGTAAAGCAGAATATCGTGTTTGCGTTGAAAATGGCCTCCATGCTGTGTTGCCTTAGGGCCATAGTTCCATACAATCTCATTCTGAAAACAACCATAACCAAATATCTTGTCCATCTCAATTTTAACATAGTGACTTGCATGCCAATCAAGATGAACATAAATGCTTCCTGTTTTCTTGAGTAGGCGTTTCATCTCGTAAAGACGAGCGTTGAGCCAGATAAGATAGCCGGGCATTCCTCCTTCCCATATATCTGTGAATGAAAGTAACTCGTTCTGATCGCCAAAGATGACATTGTTATTGCGCCCGGAAAAGAACGGCGGGTCTATGTAAATAAGGGCTCTACTCTCACTCGGCAGTTGGCGCATTACATG
>ERZ1645192.959-NODE-959-length-24303-cov-10.321181_pt1 | contig 24303 bp, 22 predicted proteins | sample MGYA00575354_ERZ1645192 | MGnify/ENA primary metagenome ERZ1645192 (study PRJEB40844, sample SAMN11349763) | freshwater sediment metagenome | isolation source: river sediment | host: Sediment | place: India: Faizupur Khadar , New Delhi | collected 2017-02-21 ... | reverse complement strand
ATGATCGACAACTATGACTCCTTCACCTACAACGTCGTGCAGTATCTCGGCGAGTTGGGTGCCGAGGTGGTCGTGGTGCGCAATGACGAGATCGACATGGCGGGAATCGAGCGGCTGGCGCCCTCCCATCTGGTGATCTCGCCCGGCCCCTGCACGCCGAACGAGGCGGGCATCTCGGTGCCGGCGATTCGCCACTTTGCCGGTCGCCTGCCGATTCTCGGCATCTGTCTCGGCCATCAGGGCATCGGTCAGGCCTTTGGTGGCCGGGTGGTGCGTGCCGGTCGGGTGATGCATGGCAAGACGTCGCTGGTGCATCACCGTGGTCAGGGGGTGTTTGCCGGGCTGCCCAATCCGTTCGTGGCCACCCGCTACCACTCACTGGTGATCGAGCAGTCGTCATTGCCGTCGGTGCTCGAAGTGACCGCCTGGACCGAGGATGAGTCGGGGCGGATCGAGGAGATCATGGGGGTGCGCCACCGTGAGTTCAGCGTCGAGGGGGTGCAGTTTCATCCCGAGTCGATCCTGACCGAAGGCGGACATGCGCTGCTGCGCAACTTTCTTGCCCAGCAGGGCGGGCGGCGGCAGTGAGCAGCCCGAACGGTTCGATGCCCACCGACATGACCCTGCCGCAGGCCATTGCCCGGCTGGTCGAACGGCATGATCTCACTGCGGTCGAGATGGCGCAGGTGATGCGGCTGATCATGACCGGACAGGCGAGCGCCGCGCAGATCGGCGCGATTCTGGTGGCGCTGCGCATGAAAGGGGAGACGGTCGATGAGATTGCCGCCGCGGCACGGGTGATGCGCGAGCTGGTGACGCCGGTGCCGATTCGCGCCGCGAACGCGGTCGACACCTGCGGCACCGGCGGCGATGCCGCCGGCCTGTTCAATGTCTCGACCGCCGCCGCGCTGGTGGTGGCCGCCGCCGGTGGCAAGGTGGCCAAGCATGGCAACCGTTCGGTGTCGAGCAAAAGCGGCAGCGCCGACCTGCTCGAAGCGGCGGGGGTGCGGCTCGATCTCTCTGCGGTGCAGGTGGCACGCTGTGTCGATGAGGTGGGGGTGGGTTTCATGTTCGCGCCGGTCCACCATGGCGCGATGAAGCATGCCATCGGCCCGCGGCGCGAGCTGGCGATTCGCACGCTGTTCAATCTGCTGGGTCCGCTCACCAACCCGGCCGGCGTGCGCCGGCAGGTGCTGGGTGTCTTCGATCGCCACTGGCTGCGGCCGCTGGCCGAGGTGTTGCGCGATCTGGGCAGCGACCATGCGCTGGTGGTTCACGCCGAGGATGGGCTCGATGAGTTCTCGCTGGCCGCGCCCACGCTGGTGGCCGAGCTGCGCGATGGTGAAGTGATCGAATACCGGGTCACCCCGCAGCAGGTGGGGCTGCATGGCGCCGCGCAGGATGGGCTGCGGGTCGGCAATGCCGAAGAGAGTCTGGCGCTGATCCGCGCTGCGTTGGCCGGCAAGGCCGCGCTGGCGGCAGAGCTGATCGCCTTCAATGCCGGTGCGGCGCTCTATGTGGCCGGGGTGGCGCGCGATCTGAAAGAGGGGGTGATGATGGCCGATGACACCATTGCCACGGGTCTGGCGCTGGAGAAGCTGGCGGAGCTGGTCGAGGTGACCCGCTGCATGGAGACGAATGCATGAGTGCGCCGACCATTCTCGACAAGATTCTGGCGCGCAAGGTCGAGGAGGTGGCGCAGCGGCGCCAGCAGGTTTCATTCGGCGAACTGGAGCGTCTGGCCAGGACAGCCCCGGCGCTGCGCGGTTTTGCCGCGGCGATCGAGCAGAAGATCGACGCCGGCAGCGCGGCGGTCATTGCCGAGATCAAGAAGGCGTCGCCGAGCAAGGGGTTGATTCGCGCCGACTTCGACCCGCCGGCGCTGGCCCGCAGTTACGAGGCCGGCGGCGCCGCCGCGCTGTCGGTGCTGACCGACCGCGATTTCTTTCAGGGTGCCGATGAGTATCTGCAACAGGCGCGCGCGGCCTGCGCGTTGCCGGTGCTGCGCAAGGATTTTCTGATCGACCCCTATCAGGTGGTGGAGTCCCGGGTTCTGGGGGCCGACTGCATCCTGCTGATCGTGGCGGCGCTCGATCAGTCACGACTGCTCGAACTGGCCGATGTGGCTCGTGAGCAGGGGCTCGACATCCTGGTCGAGGTGCATGACCGCGCCGAACTGGAGCGGGCACTGCAACTCGACACATCGCTGATCGGCATCAACAACCGTGACCTGCACAGCTTCCAGACCCGGCTCGAAACCACCTGGGCGCTGCTGCCGCTGATTCCGGCCGACCGCCGTGTCGTCACCGAGAGTGGCATCCACACCGACGCGGATGTGGCTGCGATGCGTGCGCACGGCGTGGCGGCCTTTCTGGTGGGCGAGTCGCTGATGCGCGCCGATGATCCGGGCGCGCGGCTGGCGCAGCTCTTTGGGCCGCTCCGGCTGGTCTCGCCTTGAGTTCAGCTGGGGATTGCGGCAGAATCGCCCGCTTCGCCGTGGTTGCGGATGGGAATCCGGGGTCGTCGGTGAAGTGCCATGGTGGTCCCTACCGGTCCCCTCGCACTGCTAGGCTGCGAACCCCGCCAGGCCCGGAAGGGAGCAACGGTAGTGGCTGATGCAGGTGCCGGGGTGTGGCTGGTAGGGGCTGCCTCCCGATCTGCGGCGCAGGCTGCATCGCGCCGCCGGCCATCCCCGCCGGGTCTTCCCGAATTTCAATCAGCTGTTGCGTCAACATGAGCTATCAGGTCCTGGCGCGTAAATGGCGCCCGCGCAACTTCGAGCAGACGGTGGGACAGCAGAGCGTGCTGCGCGCGCTGGCCCATGCGCTCGACCATGACCGTCTGCACCACGCCTACCTCTTCACCGGCTCGCGCGGCGTCGGCAAGACCTCGATTGCCCGCATTCTGGCCAAATGTCTCAACTGCGAGCAGGGGGTCTCCTCCACTCCTTGCGACCAGTGCGCCAGTTGCGTGGCGATCAACGAAGGGCGGTTCATCGATCTGATCGAGGTCGATGCGGCTTCGCGCACCAAGGTCGAGGACACCCGCGAGCTGCTGGAGAATGTGCAGTACACGCCGTCACTGGGACGCTTCAAGATCTACCTGATCGACGAGGTGCACATGCTCTCCGGCCACAGCTTCAATGCGCTGCTGAAGACGCTGGAAGAGCCGCCGGCCCATGTCAAGTTCCTGTTTGCCACCACCGACCCGAAGAAGCTGCCGCTGACGGTCCTGTCGCGCTGCCTGCAACTGCATCTGAAGGACATTCCGCCGGCACTGATCGCGGAGCATCTGCACCGGGTGCTCGACCTCGAAGGCATCGCACATGACGACGGGTCGCTGAAGATGCTGGGACGGGCAGCCAATGGCAGCCTGCGTGACGCGCTGAGCCTCACCGATCAGGCCATTGCCTTTGGCGGTGGCCAGTTGAATGAGGCAGACGTGCGGCAGATGCTGGGCCATGTCGATCAGCAGTCGGTGCTGCAACTGCTGCAGGCGGTGGTTGGCGGCAATGCCGTGCAACTGCTGGATGAAGTCGAGCAGCTCGCTGGCCATGGGCCGGACTATCGGCTGGTGCTCGATGAGCTGATCGGGCTGCTGCATCAACTGACGCTGGCGCAGGTGGCGCCGGGCACGCTCCATGGCCACTGGTGGGATGGTGAGGCGGTCACGGCCCTGGCGGCGCAGATGGCCGCCGAGGAGCTTCAGCTCTATTACCAGATTGCCCTGCATGGCCGGCGCGACCTGCCGCTGGCACCGGAACCGCGCAGCGGCTTCGAGATGGTGCTGCTGCGGATGCTGGCCTTCCGCCCCGACGACGGCACGCCTGACAGCGCGGCGGAAAAAAAAAAGCCCCTGATTGAGCCGCAGCGCTCGGCCACGGCGCTGCTCGATGTGCCGGGCAGCCCCGCACCATCCAGCAGACCCATCGCACCTGCGGCAATTGCTCCGGCTCCACCACCGCCGCCCGCCGCGGTCACGCCACCCGCGTCACAGCCAGAGGCCACTGCGCTCGGTGAACAGTGGATCGGGCTGTGTGGCAAGCTCGACCTGAGCGGGATGAGTGCCAACCTGGCCGCCCATGCCGAGCTGGTCGCGCAGACTGCGCAGAGTTGGCGACTGCGCATCGATCCGGCGCACTCGGCCCTGCTCGATGGGCCCCATGTCGGGCGCATCGGTGAGGCGCTGTCGCGCCACCTGGGTCAATCGGTCAAGGTGGAGTTCGAGCTGGGTCCGATTCAGGGCGAAACCCCGCTGCGCTCGCGTGAACGGCAGCAGCGCGAAGCACGCGAGCGGGCCATCGCCCGGCTGGAAGCCGATCCGAAGGTCAAGGCCCTGCTGGCCCGCTTCGAGGGATCGAGCCTCGACCATGAGTCGATCGAGGTGGGCTGACTCTCACAGCCCAAGTGGTTGTAGCCAGCGCGTGGCGATGCCGACCGGACGCGGCAGGCTATAATGGCCCGCCTCACTTTCTTGATCTCTTCAGGAGCAACCGATGAAACCGGGCATTGGCGATTTGATGAAGCAGGCGCAGAAGCTTCAGGAGCAGATGCAGAAGACCCAGGATGAGCTGGCCAATCTGCAGGTGTGCGGTGAGTCGGGGGCCGGATTGGTGAAGGTGACCATGACCGGGCGCCACGACGTGAAGCGGGTCGAGATCGACCCTGCGCTGCTGCAGGAAGAGAAAGAGATGCTGGAGGATCTGCTGGCTGCCGCGGTCAATGATGCCGTGCGTCGGGTCGAGGAGGCCAGCCGCGACAAGATCAGCAGCCTGTCGGCGGGGCTGAATCTTCCCGGCGGCTTCAAGATGCCGTTCTGAGGCGGACTGACAGCACGCCGATGAGTGAACTGATCAATCAGCTTGCCAGCGCGCTGCGCTGTCTGCCCGGTGTCGGGCAGAAATCTTCGCAGCGCATGGTGATGCACCTGCTCGAGCGCAACCGCGCCGGCGGGCTGCGGCTGGCCGAGGCCTTGATTCGCTGCCTCAATGAGGTGGGCCACTGCACGCGCTGCCGCAACTTCACCGAGCAGCCGCTCTGCGCGGTCTGTGCCGATTCCCGGCGCGATCAGAGCCTGCTCTGCATCGTCGAAACCCCGGCCGACATGTTGGCGCTCGAACAGTCGGGCGGTTATCGCGGGCTCTATTTCGTGCTGATGGGTCGCCTCTCGCCGCTCGATGGGGTGGGTGCCGACGAGTTGGCACTCGATCTGCTGTGGCGGCGGCTGGCCGAAGAGCCGATCAGCGAGGTGATTCTGGCCACCAGTGCCACCATCGAGGGCGAGGCGACCTCGCATTTCATTGCCGAAGGCTTGCGTCCCGACATCAGTGTGACCCGCATCGCGCAGGGGGTGCCGCTCGGTGGGGAGCTCGAATATGTCGATGCCGGCACCCTGGCGCGCGCGCTGAGCGGAAGAAAACAGTTTGAACGCTTCTGAGCCGCCCTTCGTCGAAGTGAGCCACGATGCCGAATTGGCGCAGTGGTGCGAGCGGCTGGCCGGCACCGCCGTGCTGGCGCTCGACACCGAGTTCATCCGGGTGCGCACCTACCATCCGCAGCCGGCGCTGTTGCAGCTCTCGGATGGCCGGCACCATCTGTTGATCGATCCCTTGACGCTGAGCCGCTGGCAGCCGCTGGCCGACTGCCTGACCGATCCGCAGCAACTCAAGGTGTTCCACGCTGCCGGTGAGGATCTCGAAGTGTGCCGGCGGCTGTTCGACGCGGTGCCGCGTCCGCTGTTCGACACCCAGGTGGCGGCGGCCTTCGTCGGTCTCGGTTTCAGCATCGGTTACCAGCGGCTGGTCGAGCAACTGCTCGGCGTCACCCTCGAAAAGGGCGAAAGCCGCTCAGACTGGCTGAACCGGCCACTGACCCCGTCGCAGAAGCACTATGCCGCGCAGGATGTGATCCATCTGCATGCATTGCACCAGTGGCTGCATCAGCGGTTGCAGCAGCGTGGCCATTTGCGCTGGTTCGAGCTGGAGATGGAGCGCACGCTGCAAGAGGCCGAGCGGCCGATCCTGCCGCAGGAGCGTTATCTGCATCTGCGCGCGGCCCAGCCGCTCTCATCGGCCGAGCTGGCGATTGCCCGGTCGCTGGCGGCATGGCGAGAGGTCGAGGCGATCCGGCGTGACCTGCCGCGTGGATTCGTGCTGCCCGACCGGGCGCTGCTCGACCTCGTTCGCCGTGCGCCGAACGATCTCTCTGGTCTGAGTGGCATTGCGGAGCTGCACCCTTCGGTGATCCGCCACCATGGTCAGACCCTGCTGCAACTGATCGCAGCGGCCAGGACCGAACCGGCCGATCAGCAGCCGCCACCGCTCTCGACGCAGTTGGACGCCGGGCAGAAGGCGCGCCTGCAGCGCCTCAAGGAGCAGGTGCGGGGGCGGGCCCAGCAGCTCGACATCGCGGTGGAGCTGCTGGCCAGCAGCCGCGAGCTGAGCGACTGGGTCGTGAGCAGCAGTGACGCGGGGGCAGCGCAGCCGCCGCGGCGGCTGCTGGAAGGGTGGCGCTTCGAAGCGATTGGCGATCTTCTGACCACGGAGTGAGGTGACAGATGGGTGAACATCAACCGGCAACGCCGATCCTGGTCGAGGTGTTTCGCAGCCACAAGCGCGAAGGGGCCTACCTCTATCTGACCCGGGGCAAGGGCTTCGGCCATCTGCCGGCGGCGCTGCAGGGCTGGTTCAGGTCGACCGACCTGGCCATGACGCTGTGGCTGAAACCCGATAAAAAGCTGGCGCGGGTCGACGCGGCCGAGGTGCTGCGCGCCCTCGAAGAGCAGGGTTTCTACCTGCAGATGCCGCCGCCGCGTGAGCCTGATCCACTTGCTCCGCGATAAAGAACACGGTTCAGGCGGGATCGCAGCACTGACCAGTCGAAACAGCATGGGAGGTTTACAGCCGGTCACCGATTGCCTGGCCTCTTTGCGCTTTATAATTCCGGACACATGACTGAATCGAGGTGGCTTGAACATGCAGAATCCGCGGATCAAACCGCTGCCGGCGCTGATCTTCTCTTCACGCTGGCTGCAATTGCCGCTCTACTTCGGCCTGATTGCCGCACAGGGCGTCTATGTGGTGCTGTTCTTCAAGGAGCTCTGGCACTTGGTGCATGGGGCTCTGGAACTCAACGAACAGCAGATCATGCTGATCGTGCTGGGTCTGATCGATGTGGTGATGATCTCCAACCTGCTGATCATGGTGATCGTCGGCGGCTATGAGACCTTCGTGTCGCGGCTGGGCATCGAAGGACACCCGGACCAGCCGGAGTGGCTCTCGCACGTCAATGCCACCGTGCTCAAGGTGAAGCTGGCGCTGGCCATCATCGGCATCTCTTCGATCCACCTGCTCAAGAGCTTCATCGAGGCCGGCATGATCGGCGTATTGCCGCAGTGCAGCAGTGTTGCCGCCGGCGTCAAGTGCGCCACCATCACCGAGAACGGCATCATGTGGCAGACCATCATCCATCTGGCCTTCATTCTCTCTGCGCTCGGCATCGCCTGGACCGATCGCATCATGAGTGGTGCTGTGTCGCAACACGCTGAGAAATCGCTGTCGGAACATTGAGCCCGGTGGTTGCGCTCAGCCCACGACTCAACTGTTCAGATGCAGTGCGGCATTGAGTTCGATGCTGCGCCGGTTGGTGCGGCATTCGATGGCGCCGCTCTGTGAATTGCGCAGGAACAGCAGATCCGACTGACCGGCCAACTCCCGCGCCTTGATCAGCCGCTGTTCGCCATCGGCGCTGATCAGCAGCACCTTGCTGCCGGCGGTGAGGTAGAGGCCGGCCTCGATGGTGCAGCGGTCACCCAGTGGAATGCCAAGGCCGGCATTGGCGCCGATCAGGCACTTCTCGCCCACCGAGATGACGACGCTGTTGCCGCCCGACAGGGTGCCCATGGTGCTGCAACCGCCGCCCAGGTCACTGCCCTTGCCGACGGTGACCCCGGCCGAGATTCTGCCCTCCACCATGCTCTCGCCCAGCGTGCCGGCATTGAAGTTGATGAAGCCCTCGTGCATGACCGTGGTGCCCTCGCCCAGGTAGGCGCCGAGCCGCACCCGGGAGGCATCGGCGATGCGCACCCCCTTGGGCACCACGTAATCGCTCATCCGCGGGAACTTGTCGACTGCATCGACCACCAGCGTGCGCCCCGCGATGCGGGCGGCGAGCTGGCGTTGCGGCAGCTCGCTGACCGCAATGGCCCCCTCGCTGCTCCAGGCGACATTGGGCAGCACGCCGAAGAGCCCCTGCAGGTTGATGCCGTGCGGCTTGACCAGTCGGTGCGACAGCAGATGCAGCTTCAGGTAGGCCTCGGGCACGCAGGTCGGTGGGCTGTCTTCGGCCAGCAGCATCACGCAGCCGGGGCGGTGGCTGGCGGCGAGCTGGTCCGCCAGTCGTGCCGACTCATCCTGCTGCTGTTGACTCAGTGCCGTGGCCAGGGCACGCCAGCCGGCGGCATCCATGGCGATCAGCCGGTTGTCGCTGGCCTGGCCCAGCGTGCTGTTCAGGGCCTCGACCAGTCCCGGTGCCGGGTGGAGCAGCGGGGCCGGGTAGTAGACTTCGAGCCAGTTGCCGCTGCTGTCCTGGGTGCCGATGCCAAAGCCGAGGGCAAAATGTGCGGAATTCATCGAGGGCTCCTTGAGGTGGAATCAGGTCTGACAGGGGAGTGAAAGGGAGCGGGCGTGCGGTGGTCAGCGCAACTGCCGCTGATAGAGATCGGGATCGAAGCCGAGCAGCAGGCCGCCCGACCACTCCAGCAGCGGGCGTTTCATCAGCGTCGGGTTCCCCAGCAGCAGCTCGATCGTGCGGTCGGCATCGACATCGATGCGCAGCGACTCAGGCAGCTGTCGCCAACTGCTGCTCTTGCGGTTCAGCAGTTCCGGTCCGAGCCGTTCCAGCCAGACAACCAGTTCGGTGCGCTGCGGGGCGTCCTGCCGCAGGTCACGGAACTGGTGGGCAACGCCATGGTCACGCAGCCAGCGCAGCGCGGCGCGGCAGCTGTCGCAGCTCTTGATGCCATGCAGGACCACATCGGTAGGCAGTTGCATCAACCCAACCCCTCGACGAAGCGGCGCAGCCGCTCTGCCCCCTCGATGCACTCATCGAGTTCGGCCACCAGCGCCAGACGGACGTGGCAGGCGCCGGGGTTGTCGCCATTCACATCGCGGGAGAGAAAGCTGCCCGGCACCACCGTCAGCTTCTGCTGACGATAGAGCTCGCGGGTGAACTGCTGGTCATCGAGCGGCACCCTGGGCCAGAGGTAGAAACCGCCGCCCGGCCGGACGACATCGAGCGATCCTCTCAGAATGTCGAGCACCGCCGCGAATTTCTGCCGGTACCGGGCGCGGTTTTCGACCACATGGGCCTCATCCTGCCAGGCAGCGATGCTGGCGCGCTGCACCGGCACCGGCAGTGCCGCGCCATGGTAGGTGCGGTAGAGCCGGTAGCGCTCGATCAGGCGCGCATCCCCGGCGACGAAGCCGGAGCGCAGACCTGCCAGGTTCGAGCGCTTGGAGAGCGAATGAAAGGCGATGACCCGTGCGTAGTCGGTCAGTCCCAGCCGGGCCGCCGCCTGCAGGATGCCCGGTGGCGGAGCTGCCTCGTCGAAATAGAGCTCGCTGTAGCACTCGTCTGCCGCGATCACGAAATCGTGCCGTTCAGCCAGTGTGATCAGGTGGCAGAGGTAGTCGAGGCTGGCCACGGCGCCGGTGGGGTTGTCGGGCGAGCAGAGGTAGAAGAGCTGGCAGCGGTTCCAGCTGGCGGCATCGACCTGATCGAGATCGGGCAGGCCGCCGGTTGCGGAGGAGCTGGCCAGATAATGCGGGGTGGCGCCGGCCAGCAGCGTGGCCCCTTCGTAGATCTGGTAGCAGGGGTTGGGCATCAGCACCAGCGGGTTGGGCCGTTCGCTGTCGATGACTGCCTGGGCGAACGAGAACAGCGCTTCGCGGGTGCCGGCCACCGGCAGCACATGCCGTTCGGCGGTGAGGCTGCCGGCCGGCAGGTCGAAGCGGCGGCTGGCCCAGGCGGCGATCGCCTCGCGCAGTTCGACAATGCCGTTGATCGGTGGGTAGAGCCCCAGCTCATCCAGATGCTGGCGCACTGTTTCGAGCACGAAGGGTGGTGCCGGATGTTTGGGCTCGCCGATCGACCAGGAGATCGGTTTCAGCGCGGCGGGCGGGGTGACTCCGTCGAGCAGCGCGCGCAGCTTTTCGAATGGATAGGGGTGAAGCAGATCGAGTCGTGGATTCATCGCGGGGTCCGGGGGCGGCTGACGAAGTGGGTCGGTCCGGTGCGCGGCCGGCTAGCCCTGTGACTGGGCATCGAGCTGAGCGCAGAGTGTCTGCTTGAGCCGTTGACAGATGACCGGGTCGGCAATCGGCTGGCGGTTCTTGTCGGTGATGAAAAAGACATCATCGATGCGCTCGCCCAGTGTGGCGATCTTCGCCTTCAGCAGGTAGATGTCGAACTCCATGAAGATCTGCCCGATGCGCGCCAGCAGGCCGGGGCGGTCGGCGGTGATCACTTCGAGCACGGTGTGGTTCTTGATGGCGTCGGTGTAGAGCAGCACCTCGGTCGGAATCGGGAACTGCTTCAACTGGCGACGCACATGGCGACGCACCACATGCGGGTAGAGGGTCGGATCGGCCAGATCCTGCGTCAGCCGCTGCGTGATCTGCTGAAGCAGTCGTCGGTCGTTGATCAGCGGCCGTCCCTCTTCATCCAGCACGTAATAGGTGTTGAGCGCCATGTCGTTGTCGGAGGTGATGATGCGCGCATCCTGGATGCTGAGCGAGAGCTGCTCCATGGCGGCGGCGATGGCGGCGAACAGGTTGGCCTGGTTGCGGGTGTAGATGAAGAGCTGGGTGGCCTCGTCGAACTGGCGACTCGGGGTCTCCTTGATCAGCACCAGTGGGCGATCGAGGGTGGCGTGGGCATGGATCGCGGCCGTGTGCCAGGCAATGTCGGCAGCGCTTTCGCGCAGAAAATAGTCCTCGCCGAGGTTGCGCCAGATCTCCTGCGCCGCGCTGAGTGACACTTCTGCCTGCTGCAGCAGCTGCAGCGCCTCACTCTGGGTCTCGGTGATGCGCTCCTGCTTGTCCACCATGTTTTCCAGACCACGCCGCAGTGCACGGCGGGTCTCGGTGTAGAGCTGGCGCATCAGGCTGGCGCGCCAACTGTTCCACAGCACGTGGTTGGTGGCGTTGATGTCGGCCACCGTGAGCAGATAGAGGTAGTCGAGCCGCTGCAGGTCGCGGACCTGGCTGGCAAAATGGTGGATGGTCTCCGGGTCGGAAATGTCGCAACGCTGGGCGGTCATCGACATCAGCAGGTGCGACTGTACCAGCCAGACCACCAGGTTGGTGTCACGCTGGCTCAGGCCATGGCGCTGACAGAAGGCCTCGGCATCGCTGGCGCCGAGGGTGGAGTGGTCGCCGCCGCGTCCCTTGGCGATGTCGTGGTAGAGCCCGGCGATATAGAGCAGCTCGTACTTCTCGATGTTGGGCACGATCATCGAGACCAGTGCGTACTGTGCTTCGGTGCTGCCGTTCTTGAAGCGGCGCAGGTTGCGGATCAGCAGCAGCGTGTGGGCGTCGACGGTGTAGATGTGAAACAGGTCGTGCTGCATCTGGCCGATGACGCGACCGAACTCCGGCAGGTAGCGGCCGAGAATGCCGTAACGCTGCATCCGTTGCAGTTGGGTGACCAGGAAGTGTGGCGAGCGCAGCAACTCCATGAACAGGGCCGTGACCTGCGGATCGTTGCGCAGGGCCTCATCGATCAGATGGCTGTGGCGGCGGATCAGACGAATGGTGGTGGCGCGCACGCCCTGGATGTCGGGGCGGTTGCCGAGAATGACGAAGATCTCCAGCAGAGTGCGCGGTTCCTCCTGGAACAGCGTCGAGCGGCTCACCTCGATGAAGTTGTTGCGCAGCCGAAACCGCTCGTTCAGCGTCTCGATTTCGATGGGTTGATGGTCGATCTGTCGCAGTACGCCCTCTTCGATGTGTTGCAGCAGAATCTCGTTGAAATCGCTGACGTTTTGCGCAGTTCGATAGTACTCCTGCATGAAGTTCTCGACCGACAGCTTGTTCGGATCATCATGAAAGCCAAACAGCTCGGCCAGCGTGCGCTGGTGCTCGAACAGCAGCCGCTCCTCGGCGCGACGGGCCAGCATGTGCAGCCCCCAGCGGATGCGCCACAGCATCCGCCGTGCCGCTTCGAGCTGGTTGAACTCGTCGAGCGACAGCAACCCCAGTGCAATCAGATCCTGATCCTGCCGTGCGCCCAGCAGCCGCTTGGCGATCCAGTGGATGGTCTGAAGATCGCGCAGACCGCCCGGCGAGCCCTTGAGGTTGGGCTCGAGGTTGAATTCGGTGTCGTAGTACTTTTCGTGACGGCGCTGCTGTTCGGTGAACTTGGCACGAAAGAACTCCGCCGGCGGCCACATCTGATCAGGACCGAGCGCGACATGCAGGCGCAGCATCAGCTCCGGTTCACCATCGAGCACCCGTGATTCGATCAGATTGGTCAGCACCGTGACATCGAGCCGGGCCTGCTGCATGCACTCATTGAGGCTGCGCACGCTGTAACCGACGTTGAGCTTGATGTCGAACAGCAGGGTCACGAAGTGGGTGATGGCTGACTGAAGCTGTTGCTGATCCTCCTGTTCCAGCAGGATCAGCAGGTCGATGTCGGAGTGGGGATGCAGTTGCGCCCGGCCATAGCCGCCCACCGCCACCAGCAACAGGGCGCCTTCATCGGCGCTGGCCTGCAGACCCGAAGCCCGCCAGGCGATCAGGATCAGCCGATCGATGAAGTGGGCGCGGACCGACACCAGGTGGTCGATGTCGAACTGCTGCCGGAAGGCTTCGTGCAGCAGGGCGTCAGCATCATCGAGGGCGGTGCGCAGCGCTTTGATCAGGTTGGGTGACTCGGGCGTCAGCGCGTCGAGCAGTTGATCGAGCTGCTGTTCGAGTCGGCTGGCAGCCAACGGAGCGTTCATCGAGGTCTGCTCATTCGATCACTTCGCCCTGACGCAGCGTCAGTACCTCGCAGCCATCTTCCGTCAACAGCAGCGTGTGTTCCCACTGGGCGCTGTATTTTCGATCCTTGGTGATCACCGTCCACTGGTCGGGCAGCAGGGTGACATGGCGCTTGCCGGCATTGAGCATCGGCTCGATGGTGAAGGTCATGCCCGGCTCCAGCGCCATGCCGGTGTTGGGGGTGCCATAGTGGAGCACCTGCGGCTCTTCATGAAAGATCTTGCCGATGCCATGGCCGCAGTACTCCCGCACCACCGAAAAGTGGTTCGACTCGGCGTGGGTCTGGATCACGTGACCGATGTCGCCCAGCCGCACGCCCGGACGCAACAGGCGGATGGCACGATAGAGGCACTCCTGGGCCACCTGTACCAGCCGCCGGTTCAATATCGAGGGTTCGCCGATGAAGAACATCATGCTGGTGTCGCCGTGGTAGCCATCCTTGATCACGGTGATGTCGAGGTTGATGCAGTCGCCGTTTTTCAGGATCTTGTCGTCGCTCGGGATGCCATGGCAGACCACATGGTTCACCGAGGTGCAGATCGACTTGGGAAAACCGTTGTAGTTCAGCGGTGCCGGGATCGCCTTTTGCACATTGACGATGTGGTCATGGCAGATGCGGTCCAGCTCGCCGGTGCTGACGCCGGGCTGGACATGGGGCGCGATCATCTCCAGCACTTCGGCGGCGAGGCGCCCGGCGACGCGCATCTTTTCGATCTCGTCGGGGCGCTTGATCAGGGTCGATTTCATCAGCACGCTGCGACTCGCTCTTGGAAAGTGAAAATGGGTTCAGTGTAACAAAAGATGGCGGCTGTTCTGGAGCCCGTCATTCGGCGCTGGGCGGGGCAGCCTGTTGCATGGCCTCGACGAGGGCGGCGAGTTCATCCTCCCAGCGTTTGCTCTCTTTCTTGGAGACGCCACCGAGGATTTCAATGGCTCTGCGCAACCTCGCCCGGCTCAGATCGGGACCGAGAATCGCCATCGCCTCCAGCACCGACGACGACGCGGCGCTGCCGGCAATGGCAATGAAGAACGGAAACAGAAAGTCGCGAATCTTGTGCCCCATCGCGCGGCTCAACTGCTCGATGGTGCAGTGGATCTCCTCCTTGTTCCAGTCGCGCAGCCGTTCCAGTTGCCACAATCCGAACTGCAGAATCTTGCGGATGGCCTCGATCTCCAGGCTCTTGTGGGAAAAATGGCTGGCATCGATGCGCGGATGGCCGGCCACGAAGTGGCCAGCGATTTCGACCACGTCGCTGAGCAGTTCGATCCGGCTCCTGATTTCGGGCACGATGCGTTTGCAGTAGTCATCATCAAAGGCCCACTGCCGATAGAGCGCAATGAAGCGGTCGGTGTCGTACTCCTCCCGCAGATAAAGCCCGTTCAGCCACCGCAGCTTGTCGATGTCGAACACAGGTCCGCCCAGCGAGACCCGCGCAAGATCGAATGCCTCGATCATCTCGGCGAGGCTGAACTTGTCGCGCCCGTCCGGCATCGACCAGCCCATCATGCCGAGGTAGTTGACCAGCACCTCGGGCAGAAAGCCCATCCGACGATAAAAGTCGATGCTGGTCGGGTTCTTGCGCTTGCTCAGCTTGCTCTTGTCCGGATTGCGCAGCAGTGGCAGGTGACACATCACCGGCGGCTGCCAGCCGAAGTACTGGTAGAGCAGCAGATGCTTGGGCACCGAGTTGATCCACTCTTCACCGCGGATCACATGGGTGATCTGCATCAGATGGTCATCGACCACGTTGGCCAGGTGATAGGTGGGCATGCCGTCGCTCTTCTGCAGAATCTGCATGTCGACCTGCTGCCAGTCGATCTCGATCGATCCACGCAGCAGATCGTCGAACTGGCAGCGGCCGGTACGCGGCACCACCATCCGCACCACCGCCGTCTCGCCAGCGGCCAGGCGGCTTTGCACCTGTGCCTGACTCAGTTGCAGGCAGTGGCCATCGTAGCCCGGCTGCTCCTGCAGGACGAGCTGTCGTTTGCGCAGTTCGGTCAGCCGCTCCTCGCTGCAGAAACAGTGAAAGGCATGGCCCTGTTCGAGCAGTTGCCGCACATGAAGCTGATAGATCAGGCCGCGCTCGCTCTGCCGGTAGGGACCGTGCGGGCCGCCGACATCTGGGCCCTCGTCCCAGTCGAGACCAAGCCAGCGCAGCGCGTCAAAGATGCGCTGCTCCGAACTGCTGCTGCTGCGCTCCCGATCGGTATCCTCGATTCGCAGCAGGAACTGACCGCCATGCTGCCGGGCGAAGCAGAGGTTGAACAGCGCGATATAGGCTGTACCGACGTGGGGGTCGCCAGTCGGAGAGGGGGCAATGCGAGTACGAACGGTCATCGAGGTTCCAGGGTAAAACAGGATAGAGGATGTATCAGTAAAGCGACCGATTATATCCCAGCGGCTCTTTTGGGCAGGGCAGCAAGCGGGAGCATACTGTAAAATGGAAGTATAACCGGCTGATTTTAGTTACAATTAAAAACACAAGGCTGCGGCAGGGGTTGGTCTGCAGATGGGTGGGCATCCATCCATCTGGCGCTGTTTGCCAATGAACTTCTCCGCGCAGCTCCTGTCCCTTGAACAGAACCCGCACATTTTATTTTCAGTCCCAAGCCCTATGAAGCAACACCTTGTTCCATCTCGTTTTTCTGCGTTGAATCTGACCCGGGCCAAGCGCTCTTTGCACCTCTGTCTTGGCCTTCTTCTGCTGTTTGGCGTGAATTTGCCGCTTGGCGCATCCGCCCGCGAGAGCTACCTTGCCCAGAGCAACAACCGGCCCGTGGATCTGGTGGGTGACATTCGCAAGGTGCAGGCGAACCATGAAGACACCCTGCTGGACATTGCGCGCCGCAATGGTGCGGGCTACTGGGATATGGTGCGGGCCAACCCTGACGTGGATCCCTGGCTACCTGGCAAAGGAACCTTGGTGGTGGTGCCATCGCGCCACATTCTGCCGCGCACAGCGCGTGACGGGCTGGTGATCAACATCCCCGAACTGCGGCTCTACCAGTACTACCGTGACGGCCAGGGCCGGCAGTGGGTGCGCAGCTATCCGATCAGTGTCGGACGTTCGGACTGGAAAACACCGGTCGGTACGACGCGGATCGTCGCCAAGCGCGAGAATCCGGCCTGGACTCCCACTGAATCGGTGCGCAAGGAGCATGCGGCCCGTGGCGACATCCTGCCCAAGGTGGTGCCGGCAGGTCCTGACAACCCCCTGGGGCGCTATGCGATGAACCTGGGTTTTGAGAGCTACCTGATCCACGGCACCAACCGTCCCTTCGGCATCGGCATGCAGGTGACCCATGGCTGCATGCGGCTCTATCCCGAAGACATTGAGGAGTTGTTCAAGAGCACGGCTGTTTCGACGCCGGTTCACCTGGTGAATGAGCCGGTCAAGCTTGGCTGGTCCAGCAATTCGCTGTTCCTCGAGGTCCATCTCAATGAAGAGCAGAAGATGGACAGGAAGCTCTACTACAGTCTCATCGATCAGACGCTGAAGTTGCTGCAGCAAACCCTTGGAGACATCCCGCCCGGCATGGACCTGAGCCGTGTCAAGGCTGTCGTCGAGCAGGCGAACGGCCTGCCGCGGCTCATCTGGACGAGACCGACGACCTGATGAGGCTTTGAATCCAGATAAGTCCGCGCGTTCTGTCGCGCCGCCATGGAAAAGGCAATAAAAAAGGCCGCAGGCATCAAGCGCTGCGGCCTTTTGAAGCAGGGTCGATTATTTGGACATCGACTTCTTGTACATCCGGCTCAGCTTCTCGTCGGTCGCGTTGGCTTTGCTCAGCGCTTCGTTGGCGGTTGCCTGCGCCTGGTTGGCAGCGGACAGAGCCTGGTCAGCCTTGCGATCCGCAGCGGAAGCGGTGGCGCTGGCTTCTTGGGCTGCAGCCAGTGCTTTCTGAGCGTCAGCGGCAGCCTGGTCGATTTTTTCGTTGCTGGAACAGCCGCCGAGCAGCAACAGGCTGCCGAGTGCGACGGTTGCAAACGTCAAGGATTTTTTGGTGTTGCTCATCGGTCATTTCCTTTTGGGATAGTAAAAGGGTTCAGGTTCAAGACGGGCGGTATTCTCTTGAATTCAGTCGTTGAATTCAATAGAGGTTGGATGGAAAAAGTGATTCAGGACATATTTTGTGTTGGAGATATATCGAAAGAGCACTTTCACCTTCTCTTCCGCCCGGCTTTCAGATAGACACGGTTTTCGTGAGCTGGTTCCCGCTGTTGCAGTTAAAATGCGACGGCTTCCGTTTTTGATCTCAACAGGCGCGCGACAGGCCTTGGAGTCTCATGTCACACAGCTATCGCTTGATTCTGGGTTGTCCGGACCGAGTGGGGATCGTCGCGGCGGTCAGCCGCTTCATCGCCGAGCGGGACGGCTGGATCATCGAGGCCGATCAGTACTCTGATCCGGCCAGCCACCACTTCTTCATGCGTGTCGTGATTCGGGCTGAATCACTGAACTGCCCCCTCGATCAGTTTCGTCGGGATTTTGTCGAGGTGGCGGCCCGTTATGAGATGAACTGGCGGCTGCACGACTCGGCGCAGCGGCAGCGGGTGGCGATTCTGGCCAGCCGTGAGTCCCACTGCCTCTATGACCTGCTGCATCGCTGGAAGGATGGCGAACTGCTGTTCGATCTTCCCTGCGTGATCGGCAATCATGACCATTTGGCCGAGGCAGTGGAGTGGCATGGTGTACCGTTCTACCATGTGCCGATGGAACCGGCCCGCAAGCAGGCCGGTTTTGACCGCATCCATCTGCTGTTGCAGCAGCATCGGGTGGATGTGGTGGTGCTGGCGCGCTTCATGCAGATTCTGCCGAACGTGCTGTGTCAGCACTATGCCGGGCAGATCATCAACATTCATCACAGTTTTCTGCCTTCGTTCATTGGCGCCAAGCCTTACCATCAGGCAGCCGAGCGTGGCGTCAAGCTGGTCGGCGCCACCTGCCACTATGTCACCGAGGCGCTCGATGCCGGTCCGATCATCGAGCAGGATGTGGTGCGGGTTTCGCACCACGACACCATCGAAGACATGATCCGCTTGGGGCGCGATGTAGAGAAGCAGGTTCTGGCGCGTGGACTGCGTTATCACCTGGAAGACCGGGCGCTGATCCACGGCAACAAGACGGTGATTTTCGCCTGATCCACCCCGCCCGCCGAGGAGAGGCGGTCCGGAGCGCTGTCACTCCAGTGGCAGCTCGGTTCTGTCCACCACGCTGCGCAATACAAAGCTGGAGTGAACACCGCTTACGCCATCGATGCGCGTGATCCGGTTCAGCAGCAGCGTCTGGTAGGCATCCATGTCGTGCACCAGCACCTTGAGTTGATAGTCCGCCTCCTGTCCGGTGATCAGCAGGCACTCCACGACATGCGGTATTTCTCTGATTTTGCTTTCAAAATTCTCAAAACGTTCTGGAGTGTGACGATCCATCGAAATGTGGATCAGCGCCATCAGCGTGAGTCCGAGCCGCTTGGCGTCGAGCAGGGCGCGATAGCCGCTGATGATGCCGTTCTGTTCGAGGCTGCGCACCCGGCGCAGGCAAGGGGAGGGCGAGAGTCCCACCTGATCGGCCAGCTCCTGGTTGCTGATGCGTCCCTGATGTTGCAAGAGGGTCAGAATGGCGCGGTCATGACGATCAAGGGTCATGGTTGTCTTCTCGGGTTGATTGTTGGAATAAATATCATCAAACAAGCCAATTTGCGCAATTATATTGCCATATATCAGCTTTTGATTGGTTGATTAGCAATCTTCTGCCGCCGCAGATGCCTTATGATGTCCCGGTGGAAGTGCCGTTCGACAGCGCCTCTGTTGTGGTCGGCGCGCTGCCGATGCCCATCTTTGTCAGGAGAGTGCCATGAGCCAGTTTGACCATCGCAAATACCGTCCGATTGCTGCGATCGACCTGCCGCACCGGCAGTGGCCCAGTCGCAGCTTCACCAAGGCGCCAAAGTGGGCCAGTGTCGACCTGCGTGATGGCAACCAGGCGCTGCTGGAGCCGATGAATGTCATGCAGAAGCAGCGGATGTGGGCGCTGTTGGTCAAGCTCGGCTTCAAGGAGATCGAGGTCGGATTCCCCTCGGCCAGCCAGCTTGACTATGACTTCGTGCGCTGGCTGATCGAGGCTGAGCAGATTCCTGACGATGTCGCCGTTCAGGTGCTGGTGCAGGCGCGCGAAGATCTGATCGTGCGCACCTTCGAAGCGCTGGTCGGTGTGCGACGAGCGATTGTCCATGTCTACAACTCCACCTCGCCAGCGCAGCGTGAACGGGTGTTCGGGCTGGATCGCGCCGGAGTTACTGAGATCGCTCGGCAGGGTGCGCTCTGGGTACAGCGTGAGGCCGCCAACCACCCGCAGACCGACTGGTGCTTTCAATACAGCCCGGAGAGCTTTTCCAATACAGAAGTTGATTACGCCGTGGAGATTTGCGAGGCGGTGCTCGATGTCTGGCAGCCCACGCCCGAGCGGCCCTGCATCATCAATCTGCCGAGTACCGTGGAGGTCTCATCGCCCAACCTTTTTGCGGACCAGGTCGAATATTTCGCCACCCACATCAGCCGGCGTGACAGCATCATCCTGTCGGTCCATACGCACAACGACCGTGGCTGCGCGGTCGCAGCGGCCGAGCTGGCGGTGTTGGCCGGCGCGGATCGGGTCGAGGGAACACTGCTTGGCAATGGTGAGCGCACTGGCAACATGGACATCGTGACCATGGCGATGAACCTCTACAGTCAGGGCATCGATCCGGAGCTTGATCTCTCCAACCCTGACGAAATCATCGAGGTTTATATCGAGTGCAACAACCTGCCGATCCATCCCCGGCATCCCTGGATTGGCGAGTTGGTCTACACCGCCTTCTCTGGCAGCCATCAGGATGCCATCCGCAAATGTCTTCACCTGCAAAAGCCGGATGAGCCTTGGCAGGTCGCCTACCTGCCGATCGATCCGCGTGACATCGGTCGCGACTATCAGGCCGTGGTGCGGGTCAACAGTCAGTCAGGAAAGGGCGGGGTCGCCTTTGTGCTCGAGCGCGACTACGGCCTCATTCTGCCGCGCTGGATGCAGGTTGAACTGGCGCAGCAGGTGCAGGCGCAGAGCGAGCGCCAAGGGGGTATCGTCGAAAGCGCAGCCATCTATCAACTGCTGCTTGATCATTTCGTCAATGATCAAAGCCCGGTGCGGCTGCTGGGTTATCGTCTGGATCGCAATGGCCACGACACCATCGAGGCACGATTGAACGAGGCAGGGCAGAACAGGAGTCTGCTGGGTAGCGGAGATGGGGCAATTTCAGCCTTCATTGATGCATGGAGTCGTCACAGTCAGCAGCAGGTCAGCGTGGTCGACTACCACGAGCACGCCGTCGGCACCGGCACCGACGCTCAGGCGATCGCCTATGTCCAGTTGAGCATCGAGGGACGGCGTGTCAGTGGGGTTGCGCTCGACCAGGATACCGTCAGCGCCTCGCTGAAGGCGGTGTTGTCAGCGCTGAACCGCTATTGGGGCCTGAGTCGGCGGGTGGCCTGATTGCGCGTCATCGGGGCAGCTGCAGGTCTGTAATGCGCTAGGTTTCGTGATGTGATTGCATGACCTGGCGAAGTGCTCTAACCGTTCGATGCCTTGAAAATCAATTGGATCTGTGCATATTTTGATCTGATGGCGCGGTTCCTCATGTTTGTCGGAGGATCGGCCGCGATCTGTCCGCCACGGTCGCGGCCGAGTGGTGTTGCGCGGGGTGTTGGTGAGTTAAAATTTTCATAAGGCAGGGTGCTGCGTGCTTGACAGCAGGGTGCTGCGACGGCATATTCCACCTTAAATTTATGGGTTATTTGCCAGGCTGGACGCCTCTCATGAGCGCGGTGCTCTTGTAGGTGCGCCAGTGATTGTCTGGTAGAATTTTACGATAATTACAAAAATCTCAACTTCATCTTCGCAAGAGTCAACATGGCCGGAATCATAATCGTAGGGGCAGGGCAGGCTGCCGTGCAGGCGGCTGCCAGTCTCCGTCAAGAGGGCTGCAAGGACGAAATCACCATTTTTGGCGATGAGCCATGGCTGCCCTATCAGCGTCCTTTGCTTTCCAAGCAGTATCTGCTCGGCACTGAAACTGAAGAGCAAATCTATCAGAGGGCTGAGAAATTCTATGAAGATCAAAGGGTTGCCCTGAGGCTTGGTGAGCGAATCGAAAGCATCGATGTCGCGGCAAAAACTGTCACCAGTGCCAAGGGTGAAGTGATCCCGTACAAAGAGCTGCTGCTGGCGACTGGCAGTCGGCCCAGAATCCTCAAGATTCAGGGGAGTGAGCTTTCCGGTATTCACTACCTCAGAACCTTGGGCGATGTGAATGCCATCAAGAACGAGATGGCCCCGGGCAAGAGGTTGGTCATCATTGGTGGCGGTTACATTGGTCTTGAGGTTGCGTCGGTCGCTGTGACCTTGGGGCTTGATGTGACAGTGCTGGAGATGGAGGAGCGCATTCTCAAGCGGGTGACAACTGCGGAGATGAGTGAGTTCTATCACCAGCTGCACGCCGGGCGTGGTGTGAAGATCCTGCTCAGAACGGCGGTCAGCGGTTTTGAGGGCGATGGTCACATCACGCATGTCCTGTGCGGAGATCAGCGCATTGCCGCTGACATGGTGATTGTGGGTATTGGCATCATCCCGAATGTCGAGCTGGCCCAGGCGGCGGGCATCGAGTGCAACAACGGCATCGTGGTCGACGACCGCTGCCGTACATCGGCTGAGCACGTCTATGCGCTGGGTGATTGCAGCAACCATCCCAGTCCGCTGGTCGGCAGGCGCCTGCGTCTGGAGTCGGTTCCGAATGCGCAGGATCAGGCCAAGGTCGTGGCTGCGAACATCATGGGTAAACCCAAGATCTATTCGGCCGTCCCTTGGTTCTGGTCTGATCAGTACGAACTGAAGCTCCAGATGGTGGGTTTTTCTGCCGACGGCGATACCCAGGTGCTGCGCGGAGACAAATCAACCAATCAGTTCACTGTTTTTTATCTAAAGGAGGGCAAACTGGTCGCGGTGGACGCGGTGAACAATCCCCGTGACTTCATGATTGGTCGGCAGTTTTATGGTCGAAAAATGGACGTTTCGAGGCTTTCCGATCTGTCCGTGGATGTTAAAGACCTGGTGTTGCCGGTCAGTGTGGGCTGATGCCCAGATTCGGCTATCATCAAAGTGTCCAAACTGAGCTGTTGTTCAGGCCTGTCCAGTCCCTGGCTGTAGGCCGATTTTATAAGCCAACATAACGAGGAGATGAAATGTCCAAGGTTACTTTTACTCTGTTTAACGGAGAGCGGCAGACTTACGATGCTGCGGATGGGGTTTCGGTGATGCAGGTCGGCAAGGACCACAACGTACCAGGGATTGATGCCGACTGTGGCGGCGAGTGCAACTGCGCGACCTGTCACGTTTATGTCGATGAAAAATGGATGCCGAAGGTTGGCATGCCGCATGACGCCGAAGAGGCGATCATGAGTCTGAACCCTGACAGAAAACCGAACTCGCGCCTTTCCTGCCAGATCAAGATGAGTGCGGATCTGGATGGTCTGGTGGTGAATCTGCCAGAGTTCCAATACTGAGCTTGAAGGGGTGCGCCACTTGACGCTTTGTTTTTTTTGTGCAAAGTGTTGAGATGCCCCTGTCACCCATTTGGAGGTTCTTCCCATGACGACTGCAGTGCAGAAAAAATACGACCACATGTACGGCAAGGATCCATACAGCATCCCACTCGAGGATTACGATGTCTCCCAGCCGGAGCTGTTCGAATCCAACACCATGTGGGGATTCTTCGACCGCTTGCGCAAAGAAGATCCGGTTCACTACTGCAAGGACTCCGAAAATGGTCCTTACTGGTCGGTGACCAAGTTCAAGGACATCATGGAGGTAGAAGGCAATCCTGAGGTTTATTCTTCGGAACCGACGATCAGTCTGGTCGAGCCAAGAGAAGACTTCAAAGTCTCGATGTTCATCGCCATGGATGAGCCCAAGCATGGCGAGCAACGCCGGACTGTGCAAGGGGTGGTGGCGCCGGCCAATCTGGCCAGAATGGAGCCGCTGATTCGTGAACGGGTGTGCGGTATTCTCGATTCGCTGCCCGTCAACGAGACTTTCAACTGGGTTGACAAGGTTTCGATCGAACTGACCACCCAGATGCTGGCCACCCTGTTCGATTTTCCGTTCGAGCAGCGCCGAAAGCTGACCTACTGGTCGGATGTTGCCACCACGGTACCAGCGCCGGGTGCGCTGGTGGAGTCGATCGAGGAACGTCAAGGCATTCTGATCAATGAGTGCCTGCCTGCCTTCACCAAGCTGTGGAACGAGCGGGTCAATGCGCCACCGCAGTTTGATTTGATCTCGATGCTGGCCCATGGCGAAAGCACACGCCATATGCAGCCCTTCGAATTTTTGGGCAACCTGATGCTGCTGATCATCGGCGGCAATGACACCACCCGTAACTCGCTTTCCGGCGGTGTGCTGGCGCTGAACGAAAATCCGGAGCAGTATCAGAAGCTGCGCGATAATCCTGGTCTGATTCCCAAGCTGGTGCCGGAGATCATCCGCTGGCAAACCCCGCTGACCTTCATGCGCCGTACCGCGACCCAGGACACCATCCTGCGCGGCAAGCGGATCAAGAAGGGTGACAAGGTTGTCATGTGGTATGTATCGGGCAACCGTGATGAAGAGGTCATTGACCGTCCCTACGAATTCATCATCGACCGGGAAAACCCACGTCACCATCTGTCGTTCGGCTTTGGCATCCACCGCTGCATGGGCAACCGGCTTGCCGAGATGCAACTGCGCGTCGTATGGGAAGAGGTGCTCAAGCGCTTCCACAAGGTTGAGGTAGTGGGTAAACCAGTACGCAACTACTCGCCCTTCATCAAGGGCTTTTCTGACCTGCCAGTTCAGCTTCGTCCGCTGTAATTTGGCATGTGATCGAGAGATCGGTGTTCGTCAGTTGCTGGCCTTGTGCCAGCAACTGACGGCTCATCATCGTTTTGAGTCCATTGAAACTTTGGTTGTTACCCAGACAGGCAATATTTCAATGGATTGATTATTTATGGGGTAATCAAAAGGCGCGCTGTCTGGTGGGCCTTGCTGACCAACCGAAGCTTGAGACGTATTAAAAAACAGAACCCAACATCAAGGCGGAGAGCATCATGAGCACAGGCGTAGACAAGGTGGCTGAACGGGTCGTGGAGCAGGCGGCGCAGGATCCCCGCAGCATGTATGGCAAGGATCCCT
>ERZ1645192.958-NODE-958-length-24305-cov-6.909773_pt1 | contig 24305 bp, 19 predicted proteins | sample MGYA00575354_ERZ1645192 | MGnify/ENA primary metagenome ERZ1645192 (study PRJEB40844, sample SAMN11349763) | freshwater sediment metagenome | isolation source: river sediment | host: Sediment | place: India: Faizupur Khadar , New Delhi | collected 2017-02-21 ... | reverse complement strand
TGCCGGAAGACATCATTGACTGGAGCGACGGGCGGGCCATCGTCGCCACCGGCAGCCCGTTCCCCGACGTGGTGCGGGACGATCAGATGCATCACATCGGTCAGGGCAACAACGCGTTCATTTTCCCCGGCCTGGGGTTTGGCGCGATTCTGGCGGAGTGCCGCGAGATTACCGACGGCATGGTGCTGGAAGCCGCCTATGCCCTGGCGGATTACACTGCCGCTGCCCACCTGCAAACCGGCCGGATTTATCCCCCGGTGCGCGAGCTGCGCGAGGTCAGCATCCGGGTAGCGGCGCGGGTGATCGGCCAGGCGCTGAAAGAAGGCGTAGCCGGCAAGACCGATCTGGCGGGACGCGACCTCGACACCTATCTCCGGTCGCGGTCCTGGAAACCCCGCTACCTGCCCATCGTGCGTGGCGATCATACTGCGATGATCGATCATCCCGGCTATCCCAGGGAGTAGCGAGTCGCGAGTCGCGAGTAAGGTTACTGCTGAAATCCAGACAACGGCGATGATGGCAATCTTCGTCCCATCCACCCGCAGGCGTAAAAGCACTCTTTTTGCCCATAATCACGAGAGGTCAGCCGTGGAAATCAACAGCCGTCAGTTAGGCACTATTACCATCATCGAGGTCACCGGGAGGATGGATGCAGTAACCGCACCGGCTTTTGACAAATTCTTCAGAGAACGGATGACGTCCGACCGCCTGGACTTTGTCATAGCACTAAACAGACTTGAATACATCAGCAGCGCCGGTCTGCGGAGCATTCTCATGGCCGCCAAACAGGTCAAAGCCAGGAATGGCAGACTGCTGCTGGCCGGGCTGAGCGATGCTGTCGCGGAGGTCTTTAACCTGTCCGGTTTCAACACCATCGTCCGGATTTGCGAAAATGAAGAAGCTGCCCTTCAGCAACTGCGGTAACCCAATCACTCAGGCGTAGCAGCAACGAGCCAGCGAAACGCTGACCCGTTCCCCGGGTCACACCGCGCCCTCGTTGCCGGGTGAATGCGCGACGGCTAAAAACAACAACGTGGCCGCTAGATAGAGCGCACCGGTAATCGCCAGTCCCGAAGCCGCGCCTACCGAAGCAAACAGAGCGCCGACCAACAACGGGCCGAGCATCTGGCCGAGTTTGTCGGCCGCGCGCTGTACCCCCATGGCCTTGCCTATGCCCGTCTTGGCGACCGCATCGAGGTTAAGGGCAAAAGCCGACTGGGCTGCCCCGGCCAGCGAACTTGCCGCACCGAGGGCGAACACCGCCAGCGTTATGGCGAACAGGCTCTGGTCAACATAGAGGTAGATCATCCCGCCCGAACCGATCAGCCCTCCGAGCACGATAAACGTCTTCTTGCTGTGCGCCGCATCCACGAAGCGGCCGAGGAACGGTCCGAGATAGATCACTGTCAGCCCATAGATCATCAGGATACGACCGACCGTCGCCTGGCTGAATCCCTCATCGGTCAGAAACAGCGGCAGGGTGAAGTACAACAGGCCAACCTGAGCCACTGAAAACGGCACTACGCTGCCCAGTTGCAACCAGACGAAATCAGGGTCGCGCAACAACTGCGCCATGCTGGCCAGATCCAGACGGCGCGAGGGTGGACCCGCCGCCAGGTCGCTGGCCGGGTTGCCAAAGTAATGGCGCATGAACACCAGCACGAACAGTCCAGGCAGGACGCTCAATCCGGCGCTGATGCCGAATACGGGAACATAGCCGATCTGTTGCGCCAGCATCGCCCCGACCGCGCTGCCGCAGATATGGCCGGCAAAAATGCCAGCTACCAAATGGGCGACGCCACGGGCAACCGTCTGGGGCGTCGCCCACACGAAGACGAACCCCTGAATGCCCATCCAGGCCAATCCGTAGCCCGCGCCTACCACGGCCCGGGCAAGGGTGAAAGACCAAACACTTTCAGCCCGCATGGACAACAACTCGCCAGCGATGGTGACGCCTATGCCGGCGAGGACCGGCACATGCCAGCCTCGCCGGTCGGTGAGCGCGCCGGCCAGAAGCGCGGTCATCAAGGCGCACAGCATTTCCACGGACAGGGGCAAGGCCAACACAACGTGCAGGGGCAGTCCCGCCACCGGGCTATAGATCTCGCGCATCCGCAAGGGAATGAACGACAACGGCAACGCCCAGGCAAACAGCAGCAGGAAAGCGCTCGGCCGCCCAAGCAAGTGGCGGCCATCGGCGATCACCCGTGGGGCTTCGCCCGTTCGGGTGGCCAGCGCCGGTTGCTGGCGCACGAGCACGGCCAGCAACATCAAAAGTTCGACGACAAACAGTGTTGAAACCAGCGTCACCGTACCCGAATCCAACAGCCGCTGGCGGGCGCTGGCGGCAATGGTGCTGGCCTCCAGGCGAAGGCGCAGGCTGCCCAGCCGCAGCCGTTCACCATCCACTGACTGCTGGAGATCGGCGGTCAGGTCAAAGGCCGGCAGTAGCGGACTTGGCGCCACGCCGCGCTCCAGGCGGCCGCCGCGATGGACCCGGTACAACACCTCATCGTGACCGGCGCGAATTTCCATGAAACCGATTTCAGTCACGTTGTCCATAACGCGCCGGAAGGGTTCCTCGATGCCGACTAGGCGATCAATCTTCACACCTTTGTCAAAGAGCCGATTGAGATCGCGCGCCAACCGCCCGAGGGAAATCTCCGTAGTCTCCTTCACGGTGTCCAGATACTGACGGTGGAAGGTTTCGATGCTATCCCAGGCATACCCACCCTGGGCGAGCACCATCACGGCTATCGGCAGCGCAAACAGGCGCCAGCCCGAAGGCGGGGCGTCGCCGCGCAGCGGATTGAACATGATCATCCCCACGAGCAAGGCGGCCGAAGCGGCCAGCGCCACCAGGACCAGCACCATCAGGTTGCGTTCGAAGTGGTTTTCAAGAGCCTGGGCAATCGCGGTTTCCTTGACCACCATGACCAGCGCGCCAGTCGTCTGGCCATCGCGGCCCTTGATCGGAAATACCAGGCAATAACCTCCATCGATCTTGTACGTGGACCCCGCTGGCGCCGTCCGGCTCCGTTCAATCGCTTGGGCCAGAGCGCCGTCCCTCAGCCGCTCGCCCCGTGCGCTCAGTACTCGACCCGCCGCATCGGTGACCGCTACCGTAGCCACCACGGGCAGGTCGTGCTGGATTTCAGCCAGGGTAGTCTCCAGCCCATAGAACTGCTCGATAGGCTTGCCGAAGCGGATCGCCCCCTGGATACGCAAGGCCCAGTCGTGGCCGACCACCCGCACCACAGCCGAGACCGATTCGAGCTGCACCTTGTACAAGGCGCCCAGCGTCAGCCCGCCATTGAGCGCCAGCGTCAGCAGCAGCACAGCGAAAAAGGCGAAAAACAGGCGCAAGGCTCCGGCAACGGGTCGCGACAGGCGATGGACAGCGATCACGAGAGTCCTCCAAACCCACGGCGGCCGCGCCCCTTCTCACCGAATCCTATGGCTCGATGGTCGGGTAAATTTCGTCGCAGGCCAGAAGGATATCAACCGGGGGGTTATAGCCAATCAGTTCAGTGGTCTTCAGATTGAGCGCAATTTTGGCCGGCGCCAGCCACACTTGCGAAAGCGCGCGGGGTTGGGCGCCATTGAAGATGCGGGCCAGGGTCTCGGCATGGAAATGACCGACATAGCTATAGTTGCCTTGCGCTACGCTCATCAATACGCCGCGCTTGACCTCGCTCTCGCCCAGCATCGAAAACGATGGCCGTTGCGCGGCGACAAGCGCAGCGACGACGCGCGGCAGTGACTGTGCGTTCAGGCCACGGTGTACGGTGAGATAGACCGCATCGGCGGTAGCGGCGATCTGTTCGTAACAGACCGTCAGCCGGCTTTCCGCCTCTTCCTGCGCCACGCCGCTGAACGGAGCGGTACACCGCACTACCTCGAACCCCCTGGCGGCGGCGGTGCGTTCAATGGCATCAACCGCAGCGTAGGTGCGCCCCTCGGGCGTATCTTCAAACACTACTCCCAGCCGGTGAAAGCGGATGATGTCGTGAAACAGTTCGATCTGGCGGGCATAGCGATCAGGCTCAACCTTGGCATGCAGGTGATTCAATCCGGAATCTTCGGCGCTTTTGACGATGCCCGAACCAATCGGGTCGCTGGTCGACGCCACCACAGTAGCCACATGATGGCGATCATTGGCGAGGTCCTGTCCCGCCCAGGTGCCCATGGCGATCATCAGGTCAATATCGCCCTGCTCCGCGAGGCGCTTGATCAGGCGCTCGCGCACCTCGGGGCGAAGCTTGGGGTCAAAATTGCCGGCGTTGTAATAGCCATCGGGAACGAACTCGAGGTAGTTGCTGACGGCATTGTTAGCGAGGTAATTCCAGAAGCCACCCGGGGCCGGGTTATTGTCGGCTGACATTTCCAGCGGATTCATCCACTTGAGCTCAATCAAACCCCGCACAACAGCCTTCAGAATCACCTCGTAGTCGGGATACTGCCCGCCTTCGTAGTACCCGATGCGCCATTTGCCCTGCGCTTTGGCTTTCGGTGCGGTAGAAAACCGTTGGGTATCAGCCGCCGTCACCGGGACCACGCCCAGCGCGAGGAACACCACACTGGCCAGCAGCCACCGTAATACCAATTTCACCATTTCAGGCTTCCTTACGGATTTGCTCCAACCCACAGTAACGAACCACGAGCACGGTAATGTCGTCGGACTGTTCGGCTTCGCCGGCATAGTGGCGAACATCACGCATGATCTGGTCAACCACCGGTTCGGCGGCCAGTTCCGTACAGTGCGTCATCAGTTGGCGTAACCGCTCGTCGCCGTACAGATGGCCAGCCGGGTCCATGGCCTCGGTTACCCCGTCGGTGTAGATGAGCAGGCAGTCCCGGGTTCGAGTAACGTTTCGAGCAAAGTGAATTAAACGCCCTCCACGACGCCAACCGCTGGCCCACTGCGCGCCGACAGAACCTGGATTGCGCCGCGCCGGCGCAAGGCCAGGGGCGGATTGTGCCCGGCATTAACATAATTCACCTGCCCGGTACGCACATCCAGCACCCCAACTACCAGGGTGACAAACATGCAGTTGGGGTTGTCGCGACTGAGATTAGCGTTGACCTCATCCGCGATCCGGGCCGGGTCGGACTGGTGATCGGAGGCCACCCGAATCAACGTCATGGCGATGGTCATAAACAACGCCGCTGGCGCCCCCTTACCGGATACATCACCAATCGTAAAGCACAGGCGATGCTCATCGAGGAAATAAAAATTGTACAGATCGCCGCCCACCTCCCTGGCCGGAACGACCAGGGCATGGATATCCACCTCGGCGTGATTGGGAAACGCCGGGAACACCTTGGGCAGAAGGTCCATCTGGATGTCGCGGGCTACCTTGAGTTCGCCTTCAATCCGTTCGCGCACCGATACCGCCTGCATTAACTGGCGCACGTTGGTATACAGACTGTTCTCCATGAACACGAAGGCCTGGGCGAGTCGCCCGACTTCGTCGCGCCGACCGACCGGCAGTTCCACGGCGCCGGAGCTTACCGGATCGCTGGCCGAAAAATCGGTCTCAGGCAACCGCATCGCGTGGACCGACAGCCGATTGAGCGGTAACGCAATGCGGTGGGCAAAGAAGTAGGCCAGGATCAACCCGACCGCCAGCGCCCCGAGAAAAATACCCGCCTGACCGGCGACCAGCTTGCGGGCAGGCTCGCGCAGGGCGTCGCGTGAAGCCAGCGCGGCGATATACCAGTCAAACGGCTTGATATAGCTGGCGCGACCCACCAGTTCCTGACCGCTCGCCGTCGTCACGTTCAGCATCGCGTCGCCCGTCATTTGCCGCGCCAGGCGCATGAGCGCAGCACGCATCTCATCGGTCATAGCCCCCAGGTAGGGGGTATCCCGGGGAGGGACCACCATTTTTCCCTGGCCATCAAAGATGAATACCGCAGCGTTCCCGCCGGTCACAATAAGGGGCAGGGTATCGGCCAGTTCGGTGCGCAGTTGGGTAAGCTGGCGCTGTGCCTCGACTTCTACCCGGTTCACATCGCCGATAGCGCCGATCACCCATTGCCAGCGCGGAAAGCCGAAGAAATGCCCAAACTTGGCGCTCGTCCCCCCTCCGGCCTCCGGCCACAGGAAGGACAAAAAGCTGTCATTAAACCGGATGATCTCGTCGCGCGCCGCGCGCGCCACGCTGCGGCCCTTGATGTCAACGACCTGATCAATGACCTGCCCGCGCTGGCTGGGATTGGGCGAAACCAGCACCCGGTGCTCGCGATCGAAAACCAGCAGGAAATCGCCATTAACCGGCCGGGCGCCTGACAGCCATTGCAGGGCCAGCGTGCGCGCTCTGGCCGCGCTCATCACCCGGCGATCAGCCAGCCCAGCAAAGCGATCCAGCGTGACCCGGACCATGCTGTTGAATTCCCGGAACTGCTGCTTATCCGCCTGCACCGTAGCCACCTTGTCCTTCAGCAGGCTGCGATAACGTCCCCGGATGTTGTCTTCGACGAGCTTCAGGACATTGCGCATGGAGCGTTCCTCCGAGGCAATGCTGTCCTGTTCCAGCACATGCCGCGAAGAACTCATCACGATCCCCGCCACCGCGGCAACGACGAGGGTTACGGCCAGGAAAATTCGGGCCTTGATCGAGTGTACCCGCCGAATGGTGTGCATATCGTCCGATCAGTCCCGTTACGGGGGCCTGCCTGAGGGAAAAAACAGCGCTTCCCGCGCCTTGATCAGACGTGTCATCCGCTGGCCCGGGCTGCCTGAAAGGGCGTCATAGGCGGCCAGCGCCCGATCGGCACCGGTACGCCCGCTTTTTAACACGTGCCGTGGATAAGCCAGCATCCACGCCTCATCGGCGGACAGCTCCCGCCCCGCCATCTCCAGCACCTGGTTGCACAAAGCGCGCACCGACAGCGGCCCGGCCCTGCCGGCGACGCCGTCGCGCATCGCCGCCTCGCGCAGGGCGGGCAAGGCCTCCCAGGGCCAGCGCGCCAGCCAGCGCCAGGCAGCCAGGGGGTCCCGCAACAGGCCGGCCTGTAGGGCGCTGGGCGCAATGGCTACCGAGGCGGCCACCTCCGGGCCGGCTTCGTCGAGAAGCGGGCGATCGGCGAAATTGGCGCCCGGCGCGCGCCCTTCGATGTAGCAATAGGAAAGGCAGGACTCGAACAGTTGTTCCAACCCGAAGGGCTGATCCCAGGCCGCGAAGAACGCATCAAGCGATGGTTCGCGCATGAAACCAAAGCGAATGCGCGCATCAAGAAAATGAGCAAACTGCTGGAACGCCAGATGAGCCAGCGCCGGTCGGATCAGCATCCGACGGCCGTCGCGGCAGCGGCGCACCGGCCACTGCTGGCCGTGCAGAAAGGTGAGCAGCGAGGGATTTCCCTCTACCCGGACCGGGTCAACCGGTTCCTTGTAGTCGCCGCCTTCCGGCTGGCTGGGCGCCAGGTGCATAGCCGATCCCTCGCCGAACATCCATTCGAAATAGTCGCGCAGATCGGCAAAGGCGCGCGAAGGCGCCCGATGCAGGCGATCATCGGCGGCAAAACGGGCATGGCGGAACATGCGCGGCCACAAGGTGAGGCGATTTTCGCGGTAACCCGCGTATTGGCCATTCTCGAACGGACTGTTGGCGAACAGCGCGATGAATGCGGGGCTGGCCGCCAGCACGATGTTGAGCGCCAAAACCGCGTCGCCCACCACCACACCGGTGCATGGGCTATTTTGCGCCTTGGCGTCGATCCCAACCTTGTGATCCCAGCGGCGGTACTTCACCCAGTAGTCATAGATCGCTTTGGGGGCGCGAATGCGCCGGTAAATCTCCTCGGTGATGGCCAGGGCGGGATGCTCGGAGAAATTGAGCACCATCGCGTCCTCGGCGGCAAGCGCGGTCTGCACCGCTTCGAGTTCCGCGCGTATCCAGGCATCCAGCGCCTTCAGCCCGCCCACACCGACCGGGCCGATCGAGCTTTCGACGTTGTTGAAGGCATTATCGAGCGAGGTGCAACCCAGCGCGCTGGTCACCGCGATATCGCGACCATCATGAGCGACCTTGATCCGGGCTGATTCCCTCCGCACGCGCTTGACTGCATGAAGATTGGCAAAAAATGGCCCGACAGCATGGGAGGCGCCATCCGTGCGGCCAGCCACCGCCATTTCGAGCTCCACCCCCAGCGAGGTTGATGCCATTACGTAGCACCATCCCCATCCGCAAACACCACCCTGAGCCGGTTGTAATGGCCTTGGCGCTGGTAGTCCAGGGAAGCCGTCAGGGATTTCACCATGTGAAGCCCAAGCCCCCCGATGGGGCGATCCTCGGCTGAGGCCGCCAAGTCGGGTTCCGGGGCGTCGGTCAGCGGGTTGAAGGGGTGCCCGTCATCCTCAATCGTCATCGTGGCGGGCGATCCAAGCTGCACCACCACGCCTATATGATGCTCATCAGGGTTGTCATAGCCGTATTTGATCGTGTTGGTGGCCAGTTCTTCGAGCGTAAGGCGGGCGACATAGGCCAGTTTCAGCGGCGCACCCTCTGCCTCAAGGAAGGCTTCCAATCGCTCGAGCGCTTCGTTCAGGGCATCCAGCCGGTTGGCGATATCCAGCCGCAGGGTAGTTTCTGCATCATTCATTACGGCTGAACTTCTTCAGGGCATCGGCTTAATCCTGCAACCCTAGACGAACCGTTCCCGCAGCATCCCGTCCAGCGCCGGCAGGGCCGCCGGGTCCGGCAGACGCAGGCTGGGCAGACCGGTCAGCTTGTGGATCAGCGCCTGACCGGCGTCGGTATTGCAGGCCACCCCGGCCACCAGATCGGGACGGCGGCCAAACGCCTGCATCATTCCTACCACCGCATAAGGATCGGCTGTGCACAGCACCGTCAGACGCACGCACGGCTCCAGCAACTCGACCGCTACGTCGCCATTGTAGGGTTCCAGCGGCGACGCGCCGGCCTCGATTACCGCCACATCGGCCGCGACTGCCGCCATATGCGACAGCAGCGCGCTGGCCGCCTGACGGTAATCCGCTGCTGGACAAACCGTGGATGGCAGGCCCGCATCCACAAAATCGAAGATGGGATCCGCACCGGCGTCGCGCATCGCCAGCAGATCGCGGTAGCGGCCGGCCCCGGTCAACTTGGCCGCCAACACCCGCAGACCAAGCGCCCGCAACCGACGGATAATGATCTGCGCCGAGCGGGTTTTGCCCGCCGACATCGAACTGCCGATGATCAGCAATACGGGGATGGTAAAAGTTCGTCCGGTGTCCGGCAGGGCGAAATCGCGCATCACGGCCTTGCGCCCCGCCGCCAGGACGTGACCGCGATAGCGCAATTCGGTGAGGGTGGGAATCAACGGTGATTTGGAGGTCAGCTTGCCGAACAGGCCCGCCGCGGTCATCGCGGCCATCCGCCCGTCCGGGCCAATGGCTTCCCACGTTCCGGTCGCCTCCAGGGTAGCGAACCGCACTCCGAACGCGCCCAGCAACCGGTCACCGATGTCCACCTGCATCATCCGGCCATCGGTCAGTTCAATGCCGACGCCTGGACCCGGCAGACCAGTGACCGCGCCGATCACATAATCGCCATCGGCCCAGTACTCACGGGACAGCGGTTCAACCTCGAATCTGTCGAGATGGGCGATGCGGCTGAGCGAGGTCCGCACCAGGGCGGTCATGCCGAGCGCGGCCTGGCCAGCGGCGGTTCCAGCAACAGCAATGCCAGCAATGCGGTGCGTTCGATCAGTTTATCCACGACCACGAACTCGTGATGGGCGTGCGCGCCATCGCCCACTGGCCCCAGACCATCCAGCGTCGCAGTGTACTGGCTGGTGGTGTTGCCATCGGATCCACCTCCCGCCGAAGCCTGCTCCAGATGCAGTCCCAGTTCCTGACCCAGATTTTGCGCCACACCCCAGAGTTGCTGGCCCTCCGGGGTTCGTTCCATTGGCGGGCGGCCCAGGGCACCCTCGATCTTCAGGCTCACGCCCGGCGTCACTGGCGTCAGGCCGTGAATCGCCTGCGTCACCCGTTGGGCAGCCTCATGGGTCGGTACCCGCACGTCAATCACCGCCCGGCTTTCCGGCGCCACCACGTTGGGATTGATCCCGCCGTCAATCATGCCGACGTTGACCGTCACCCCCGCCACCGGATCGTTGAGAGCGAACAGGCGCTGAATTTGATGCGACAGTTCCAGAATGGCGCTGGCCCCGGCTTCCGGATTGAGGCCGGCATGGGCCGCCTTGCCCTTCACGGTCAGGGTGAAGCGGCCAATCCCCTTGCGAGCAGTCTTCAACTGGCCATCCGGCCCCAGCGAAGGCTCCAGCACATAGGCGCGATTGGCGACGCGCGCCAGCCGGCGAATCTGCCGGGTGGATTCACGGCTGCCGATTTCCTCATCGGAATTGACGAACACCACCGGGGTCACCGGCGCTTCCAGCCCCAGCTCGCGCAGCGCCCGCAGCGCGAACACGATCTGGGTTAAACCACCCTTCATGTCATACACGCCGGGTCCTCGCAACCGGTCACCTTCCCGCTGCACCGGCATGGTCGCCAGCGTCCCTTCCGGCCAGACGGTATCAATATGACCGAGCAGCAACTGGATCGGCTGAGGGCGGCGACGTTCCCGTGGCCGGGCGTAGAGCTGGCCGCCGCTGGCGCGACCCGGCACCAGGCGGGGATCGAAATACAGCTCGTCCAGCGCATCCGCCAGCAGGCCAAACGCCGACTGTTGCGCCGTGCGACTGGCCGACGGCGATTCCGTCAGGGCCAGCCGCTCCAGGAAACCGACCAGATCCTCGCGCCGGTCCCGCAGAAAATCGAGAAGTTGAATCGCGGTCGTCATCTCAGCGTTTAAACCCCGCTGGCATGGGAAAACCCTGGCTGCGGTCGATCACTGCGAACCGACCCGGATACAGATAGGCGAACAGTGGATCGTCGTGAACCAGTTCGTTGTCTTCTCGATCATCATTGCGCAGGGCGTTGGCGTGAACGTGAACCGCCACGACGCGCCCGACCAGCAGGCTGTTGCCATCCAGTTCATCCAGGGTGCGGTCCAGCCGGCATTCCAGATAGAGGTGGCAACCTTCGACCAGCACGCCATCCACCACCTGGGCCGGGAACACGGGCAATGCCAGCAGCGCCGGCTTATCCTGATGCTCGCCGCAGCGCGGCGCGGCGGCCAGGCTGGTGACGACTATCTGTTCCGGGCGCGGATAGCTGACCGTGAACGCGCCGGTGCGCACCGCGTTCTGGTAGGTGCGATGCCGGGGCGTGCAGACGAAACCGAACCAGTTGCCCCAGCTCAGCGGCATCGCCAGATGCTTGGGCGCCAGATCGTGGCCGCCGTCCTCCTCGCGCGTCCCGACCAGCACCAGCGGAAACACGCTGAAAAAGCGATCCCAGACCGGCTCATCCAGGGGCAGGCTGACCAGATGTTCGGGCAAACCCATAGCATTCCTCCCGCGTTACTGAACCGAAACCCCGAAACCGGAGCTTTCAAGCTGGCTGGGGGTCATAATCGGAATGTTGCTTTCATAGGTGCGCCGAACCCGCCGGGCCACCCGGCCAGACAACTCGGCAGTCCCCGATCCACTGGTCCGCACCGTGAACCCGAGCGTGATTCCGGTGGACTGGTAGAACCGCATCGCACCACTCAGCAGGGTGCCGCGCGTCACCGTTTGCCCGACATAGCCACCGAACATCCGCATGAACTCGGACCGGTCCGGACCGCCCAGCGAACCGTCGGCAGACACCGCGCTGATTCGCCATTCACCCGGACGGGCCGATGACGCAGGGGGTGGCGTCACGGTGGCTACCGCCCTTTGTTCCAATTCAACCGGCAACGTCACATCGCCATCGCTGATCCGCACCGACTCGCGTTTGGTTTCATAGCCGCGTCCCGTCACTTCAACGACGTAACTGCCCGGAGGCAACAACACGCCGGGACGATACGTGTACGACGAATTCACCAGCCGCACCCGGGCATCCGCCGGATCGGTGCGCACCGTCAGCCGATACTGGGTTGGCTCGGCCCGTTTGCTCAGCGTCACCGGCAGCGTCACATCACCATCGCTGATCCGGACCGGGACCTGTCTGGTTTCATAACCCGCCTGCGAAACTTCGACGGTGTATGAACCCGGTGGCAGCGCCACCCCCGGCCGATAACTGGTTCTGGTTCCGCGCAGGCGCACCTGCGCGCCCGGCGGATCAGCCTGTACGGTCAGGCGATACTGCGTGGGTTCCGGCAACCGGGCCAGTGTCACTGCGATCGTGGCGTCGCTGTCTACGATCCGCGCCGTAGCCCGCTGCGATTCATAGCCTTTTTGGGAAACCTCCACCGTGTACGTGCCCGGCGGCAGCGCGACACCCGGTTTATAGCTGGTTTTGGTACCGACCAGCCGTACTCGCGCATTGGCAGGATCGGTGCGCACCGTCAACCGGTACTGCTGGGGTTTCGCCTCCTTGACCAGTGCGACCGGGACCGTTACATCGCTGTCGGCGATACGCACCGGGATTTGCTTCGTCTCGTAGCCCGCCTGGGAAACCTCAACTGTGTATGAACCCGGCGGCAACGCGACGCCCGGCGCATAGGCAGCCTTGGTGTTCAGCAATCGGATCCGGGCATTGGCAGGATCACTTTGCACCGTCAACCGATATGACTGCGGTTTGGGGGGCTCCACCGGCTTGGGGGTCAGCTTGATCGGCGCCATCACGTCGCGATCCACGATTTGCACCGTGACCCAGGCCGGTTCATAGCCGGCTTGCGTGACTTCGACCGTGTAGCGGCCCGGCGCCAACGGCACGCCTGGTTGATAGGTAGTACTGGAATCCACCAACCGTACCTGGGCAGTCACTGGATCAGGCTGCACAGTCAGCCGGTAAGTTGCCGGCTGTTCGATCTTTTTCAAACTCACCGGCAGCGTGATGTCGCTGTTCACGATCCGCACCGGCAACCGCGCGGTTTCATAACCGGCCAGGGCGATTTCGATCTGGTAATCACCCGGCGGCAATTGCACGCCCGGCTGATAGGAAATTGGCGAATTCAGCAGCCGCGTCACCGCCTGTGGAGGATCCGCCAACACCGTCAGGCGATACTGGGAGGGCGGTGGCGGGGGCGTCTTTTCCAGCGCTACCGCCAATGTGACCTCGTTACTCACGATCCGCACCGGGAGCTTGCGGGATACATAGCCTTCCCGCATCACCTCAACTTCGTAATCTCCCGGCGCCAGCGCCACGCCAGGTTGATACACCGTCGGACTGTTGAGCAGCCGAACCTGCGCATCCGCCGGCTCTGGGCGCACTGTCAGACCGTATTTGGCTTTCTCCAGCGCGATGCTCACCGCAACATCCCGGTCGGTGATCCGCACCGGGAGTTTGCGGGACACGTAGCCATCCCGCGTCGCCTCGATTTCATAATCCCCCGGCGCCAGCGCCACGCCCGGCTGATAAGCCACCGGGCTGTTGAGCAGGCGGATTTGCGCATCCGCCGGCTCTGGGCGCACTGTCAGACCATATTTGACTCTCTCCAGCGCAATGTTGACCGTGACATCCCGGTCGGTGATCCGCACTTTACCCTTGCGTGCTACGTACCCAGGCCGGGTCACTTCGATGTCATGGTCTCCAGGCGGCAACTGAATGCCCGGCTGATAGGGTTTCGGATTGTTCAACAAGCGGACGCCGGCATCAGCGGGATCGGTCTTGATCGTCAACGCATAGGTCTTCACCGTATCTGGCGGCGCCGTAATCATCGCCGCCAGGTCGTTGATCTTGATCTGGATCGTATCAATGTCCTTGCCCTGGATCTGGCCGCTGCGCAGCAGCGACGCATTCCGGGTATCAATAAGCCGCGCGGTGACGGTGATAAGATCGCCCAGTTTGTAAACCCCACCCGTCACCACCGCGTCCAGGTCATACAGACGGCCCAGTTCAGCGGCGGTCTTGGGATCGAGCAGGCCGGTTTCACCCAGCTCGCTGGCCTTGGCGATCTTGGCCGCTGCCGAGAGCGGCAATCGGTCTCGCAGATCGAAGCGACCGGTATTGGCAATAGCCGACATCATCAGATCAGCGATGATGGCGCCGGACTGCTCATCGAGACCGCCGCGCACCTGGAATTCGACCACCGCCGCCTTCATCCGGGGCAGCGCAGGCGCAGCGCCCGCCGCCTGCGCCGCCCCGGCGGCGGGCAGCCAGAGGGCGAACACCAGCGCCAGTCCCAGCGCCCATATCCTCAGCAGGGTTCTTTCCATCTCAGACGCTCCAGCAGGCATCGAACACGGCTTCATGGCTCCAACACCAGGCGGAATCCATAATCAAACTTCCTGTTGCCCGGCACCGTGGGAAACCGGTAGGCAAACCGCAACAATTCGGGCAGGTCCGTCCAGGAACCACCACGCAAGACCCGACGGCCACCCGCCGCCGCGCTCGGGTCAGCGCACCGCGTTTCGCCGCCGGCGTAGGCATTGTCGTATTCGGAGCAGGTCCACTCCGCAACGTTCCCCAGCATGTCGTACAAGCCGAACTTGTTCGGCTTGTACTTGCCCACCGGTGCGACTACGCCCTGACCGTCCTCGCACGGATAGCTGACCCAGGGAAACGGTTTGGTTTTGCGCGCGGTCTCGTCGTAGATATTGGCGTAGCGACAGGCCTGATTCGGGTCATCGCCCCAAGGGCTGGAATTGGTGCTGCCAGCGCGCGCTGCGTATTCCCATTCCGCCTCCGTCGGCAGGCGAAACCGCAGGCCGGTCTTGCCGGAAAGCCAGTCGGTGTACGCCACCGCCTCCTGCCAGCCAATCCGGCCTACCGGCTGATCAGGCGCATTCAGCTTATAGGATTCATAAACACCGCTGTCATGGTTGGGATTGAACCGCCCGTACTGGGCATTGGTCACTTCGGTCTTCCCCATCCAGAACCCCTTGACGCACACCTGATGGGGCATTTCATTAGCGTAACGACCCTTCTCGGTTTCCGGGCTGCCCATGGTAAAACAGCCCGGTGGAATCCAGACCAGTTCCATACCCGTCATCGGCTCGGTGTAATTTTGGCCGGCCTGGGGCTTGGACGGCTCCGGCGGCCTGGGCGGCTCTATCTGGGTGGATGCACCGCTGCTCAGTGACGGAATGACGAATCGCCGAATGATTTCCTCACCGCCGGCCAACACCGCCGCCGCCGCCAAAACGCCTATGCCCCAACGCCAGTCGAACCGGCGAAGCTTGACAGGGCGAGGGGGTTGTAGCTCCCTGGGTGGTTCGGGAATCACCAGGCGCGGCCGTTCGCCACTCCGGTGCAAATCCGGACGCAACGGCAACTCCAGTTTGACTGTGCGATCCCCTTCATCTTCGGGCGGCTGAACCGGAGGTGGGGGCGGGGGCGGAGACGGCTGGTCTGGCGCATTCAACGCCTCCCGCATCTCGGCGATGGACTGAAAGCGTTTTTCCGGCCGCACCGCGATGGCCCGATCCACCAACCGCAACAACGTCGGGCTGTAGCGTCCAGCCGAAACCACAGCGGCCGGTTTGAGCGGGTCGTCGAGAACGCGCGCCGGGGCCTCAATCGGGGCTATGCCAGTGACGCAGTGGTAAAGCACCGAACCCACCGCATAGATGTCGGTCCACGGCCCATAGCCCTTGCCATCAACCAGATATTGCTCGATGGGCGAGTAACCGGGCGAAAATACGCTGGTGACGCTCTTGCTGCGCCGCCCCAGCGCCTGCCGGGCCGCGCCGAAATCAATCAGGATCGTCCGGCCATCCGCACGGCGATAGAGATTGGCCGGTTTAAGATCGCGGTGCAGATAGCCCTGCGCATGCACCGCCTCCAGCGCCGGCAACACATCGCCGAGCAATCGGCGGATCTGCTCCTCGGACAGGGTTTTCTCCCGTTGCAGCATCTGGCTGAGCGGCTCGCCATCCTCATAGTCCATGACGATATAGGCGGTGCCATTCGCCTCGAAGAAATCCCGCACCCGCACCACGCCGGTATGATTGACCTGGGCCAGAATGCGGGCCTCGTTAAGAAACCGCTCCAGACCCCAGGTATAACAAACATCTTCGCCCGCCTCGGAAGTCGGCAACCCGCCCTGGGTGTTGGCCAGAACGTTCACTTCATCGCGATCCCGATAGGACCATTCAACTGGAAAGTATTCCTTGATGGCCGCCCGGGTTTGCAAGGCCTCATGCACCGCCTTGTACGTGATGCCAAACCCGCCCGCGCCCAGCACCGCCTCAATACGGTACTGATGCAGGCGATAACCGACTGGCAGCGTATTGGATTTTTTGTTCATGACATCCCATCGTGGTGTCGGCGAGCAGAGTCGGGCAGTACCGTTAAAGCCGCGCGACCACTCCAAACCCGTCGTACACGGGATAACGCTCCCCTTCGGATGCGTCATCCCACTCGTCTGATTTTAGCCCTGCCCGGCGCAAACGCACACCAGGATTTAACGCCCGGCCGCCGGGCGGTCGTCCACGCCAGGCAACGGGTAAGGCTGGCCGGTATGCTGGAGAATAGTTCGCGCCTGCCGGGCCAGTTCCTGCGCGGCGCGCGTTTCTCCCTGCCGGCGCCGGACTTGCGCCAAAAGCAGCAAATCGTGGGCCAGCCCCGGCATATTCTCAGCGGTGCGATCCAGTGCGACCGCTTCCACCAGGGCTTGCCCCGCCGCTTCCACTTGGCCCGTTCGCAGCGCCAAGGCGGCCTGATTGGCCAGCGTCGCCGCCAGCAGGCGCGGGTCGCCCTGAGCGCGGGCCAGCAATTCAGCCTCGGCCAGCGCCGCCTGCGCCGCCGGGGTTTGCCCCAAAGCCTGCTGCGCCAGCCCAAGCCCGTTCAGCGCCACCACTACGGTGACGGCATCCCGCCCGCGCGCCTCCGCCAGCGCCTGCTCGAAGGCCCGCTGCGCATCGCCAAACCGGTCTTGCCGCAGGCGGACCTGAGCCAGCCCCAGCCGCGCCTGCAACCCACTCATAGCGTCAGACAACGCGGCGGCGATATGTTGCGCCTGCTGGAAACTGCGTTCCGCCAGCGCCCAGTCGCCCAGCGTCAACGCCAGCGCGCCGATATTCAACTCCTGCGTCAACATTGCGGGCCGGTCGTCCGCGATCTCGGCCCAGCGCAGGCTTTCCTGGCAAGCCGCCAGCGCCGCCAGCAATTCACCCCGCGCATGATAGCGCAGCGCGCGCTCGGCCTCGCGCTGATATTGCGTCTGCAACGGCGTCAGCGCCGCCGGGCCGCCGCACGCGGTCAAGCCGATCAGCAGCCATCCGCCGGCGATTCGCGCCGCCCAGCCTGCCCACCTGCCCATCAACGCTGGCGCCCAGACCGACTAGGGCGCCGCCGCGCCCGGCAACGCGCCCCAGTCGCGGGGCGCTTCCAGCAACGGGCCGGTGGGCGTATCCGCCGCCGGGGTCAGGGCGCGCAGCACGGCGCTCCGCTTGACCGAATCCACCACCTCGCCCACGTTATCGCCCACTCCCCGGCTTTGCTCCATCAGGCCTGGCATCCGCACGCTGGCTTGCGCCAGCTTGGCGGTGATCGTCTCGGTCTGGCGCAGAATTCGCTCGACCCGCTGACCGTAACCGGGCAACTGAACCGCCAGGGCCTCCAGACCGGTCATCACCGCCTGCAACTTTTGCGTGCTGGCCGTGATCTGGCGGGAGAGCGGGCTGGCGCTGTCGGTCAACCCCCCCAGCGCCCCCTGCCCCGCCCGAATCCGCTCGCCGACCACCGCTGCATCCGCCGCCAACCGGTTCATTTCCTGACTGGCCGCCGTCAGATTCCGCAACAGCGGCGACAACTCCCGCATCATCTGCGCGAACGTATTCAACGTCCCCAGCAGGGCGCCCTCGGGCTGCCTCAACTCGTCGGTAATCGCCCTGACGTTCGCCAGCACCACGCCGATCTGTCCCAGTTGCTCCTGAGCCTGCCGCATCACCATCTCCAGATCCGGGGCGCGCTGGAACGGAATCGCGGCGCCATCCGCCAACTCGGGCCGCGCCGGATCGCCCATGTTGAGTTCAACGGTCGCATTCCCCAGCGCATCCGTCTTGATCTGTGCCGTCGAGTCCGCCCGGATGCGGGGCTGGTACTCGCGGTACAGAAGCAATTCAACCCGGATCTGGTTGTAATCGGTGATCGTCAGATCGCGCACCTCGCCGATCTTCAACCCCGCCAGCGTGACGGGCGTGGTCTGCCGCAGATTGCGGACATTGTCGAGAAAACCATGCAAGCGATAGGTCTGGCTGAAAAATCCCAACTGGCGGTTGGCCATCCACAACAGGGCGAACAACACGCCCAGCATCGCCAGAATCAACAGGCCCACCGCCCGCTGATAGCGCCGATAACGCGCGCCAATCGCCGTCTCAAGCATGATCGAACCTCACATGGCGCCGGACCCGTACATCCGGGTGGCGCACCAGTTCCCCCGCCTGACCCACGGCCAACAGGGTTCCCTCATCCATCACCAACAGACGTGTTGCCGCATCAATCGGCAAAGCTTGCGGGCCAGCGTCCACCAGAATAGCCATGCGCATTGGCGCGACCACCTCGGCGAAAAACGTCCACACGCTATAACCCGCCACCAGGGTCTCCTGGGGCAGGTAGGCGCTGACCAGCAACAGGTGCGGCCGGATCACGAGCGCGCGCAGCAGACTGATCCACTGGCTCTCCAGTGGCGACAACTCGCTGGCCAGCCGGCTGAGAATGGCCGGCGGCAACCGGCAGGATTCCACAAAATCCACCACATAGTCCTCGACCGCATCACCCGGCGCCAAGCGATGATAACGAACCAGCAGCGCCAGATTTTCGAATACGCTCCAGGCCGGCACCAGTCCCGGCTGCTCCAACACCACGCCGATCCGACAGTGCAACTGCGCCCGTTCGCGCGCCCCCAGTCGCGCGACGTCGCGCCCGAATAATTCCAGACGACCGGCCTGCGGCTCGCTCAGACCCGCGACGCTGTAAATGAGTTCACGGCGGCCCGAATCCACCGCCCCCACCAGCATCCACAATTCGCCGGGCAACGCCTGAAAATCGAACGGCTGCGGGGCCGGCTGCCGATCCAGCACCCAGCCGCTAACGCGCACCGCCGCCTCAACCATAGCGCACCAGCGAAAAAAGCACCGTAATGATCAGGCAACCAATGAACGAACGGGCGAACGCCCGGGGCAAGGTCCGGGGAATATCCACATAAGCGCCGACCCGGAAAGCGCGCGAAGTTTGCACCAGAATGACGTGGATCGCCTGCATGACCACCATCAGGCCGGTCAACGCCAGCGACCCATAACTGAGGCCCGCCAGGCAAACACGAAAGAACACCGTCGGCGGCACATGTTGATAGAGGCTCAACATCGCCGCCGCACCGACGGTGACGCCGACATTGAGGCACAACACCAGCACCGGCAGGGACACCACCATGCCGATCAGGCGCGGCAGCACGAAAAAGCTATAGGGATTGACGCCCATCGCCGCCAGATGATCAATCGCCTGATTGGCCCGGAGTTCGCCCAGTTCTGCGGTGATGGCCGCGCCGGACAATCCAGTCACAAACAGCGCCGCCAAAATGGGACTGAACTGATGGTACATCATGATGTGCATGATGCGCCCCAGCAGATGGGGGTCCTCGATGCGGAACACGATCAGCGGAAAAGCGGTCAGCACCCCGATAATCACCCCCACTACCGCGAACAGATACGCCTGCTGCACCGCCGTGAAGTAAATCTGCTGCCAGACGTGCCGGACCAGGAAGGACCACTCGCCGCGCGGCATCGAGCCGGCGCTCATTAATACGACCGCCAGAAAGTCCAGATCCTCCAGCGCCTCCGCCCACAGCCGGATAACCGCCTGACCCAGGCGCTCAATGCCTCGCCCTCCTCGGTCCAGCAGGGTCTGGCTCATCACCGATCCATGCCCGAGCGCAAATCGGAACTAGGGCAACTCCCGAACCAGGCGGAACCCCAGGAAGTAATCCTGGAAATCGGGCTTGGTGCGATGCCGGTCGGCCAGCCGGACATTGCGCGGCTCATCGTTCCACGAACCGCCGCGCACCACGAACTGCTGATCGCCAGCCGCTTCCTGGCACTGCTGAATCGGCGCCGGGCTATCCTTGTCGTACAGGGAACAGGTCCATTCCATCACATTGCCGAGCATGTCATACAGGCCAAAATCATTGTCGCGGTAACTGCCGGCCGGCGCCGTGTACACCTGGCCATCGTGACATTTCATCACGGTCCAGCCGACAAATTTCCGTTGACCATCCAGATCGGCCGCATTGGCGTAAGCACAACCCTCATCAGAGTTATCGCCCCAGTACCGGCTGGCCGTCACGCCGGCCCGCGCTGCATATTCCCATTCCGCCTCGGTTGGCAGGCGATAGCGCGCGCCGGTCTGCTTCGACAGCCAGTCCACATAAGCCATCGCATCCTTCCAGGAGACGTTGATCACCGGCCGTCGGTCGCGGCCCCAGCCCTGGTCGTTCGGCCGCGGCCGACCCGAGGCCGCCGCAAAGCGATCATAGTCCTGGAACGTTACCTCGTATTTGCCGATAGCGAACGCTTTCTCGATCCGCGCGGTCCGCGGCGCCTCGTCGTTGTACCGGCCTTTCTCATGAGGCGGCGATCCCATCATGAATCCACCGGCTGAAATCTTGACCAGATCCGGACCTGGCGAACCATCGCTCAGCCGATCCCGCACCACGGGATTTGCTGGCGCCAGCCGGGCTAGCGCCTCTTTAGCTTCTTTTTCGTGGCTGCACGTTGTCGGCGCACAGCGCTCCAGATAGGTCCAATAAGCGCGGCGGTTGTTGGCGCGTTGTGCGACAGTGAACGTCTCGGCGTCGAGCCGTCGAACCTGTTCTTCAGTCTCGGCCTGCTCCAGAACCTGGGTCAACCGGGTCAGTTCAAGCTGTTTTGGCTCGGTCGCCTGGGCCTTTTTCAACCATTTCCGGGCGCCGGCCAAGTCTTTCTGATTCAGACTCGCCTGCGCCAGCGCCGCCCAGCCCAGCGCCAACCGCCGGCGGCCCTCAGCAATCAGAGGATCATCAGGCACCAACGCTTCCAGCGCCTCCAACCGTGACAACGCCGCGTCGCCCGGTTCGCTGCGCCCTTCGCCCACCAACCCCTGCGCCAACTTGTCAAACTCGGTTTTGAGTCGGCTGATTTTCTCCTCGGTCTCCAGGCGCGTGATCGCGGCGCGCGCTTCCTTCTCGTACCCACAGCGTGGGCACCGCTGCAGGTAGAGTCGGTACATCGGCAGCGTATTCATCCGTTTAGCCGCCTCAAACGCTTGCAGGTCAAGCTCGCGCTCCGCGTCCTGAGCTGATACTGGCAAGCTGGCGGCGGGCGCCGGCGAAGCGGCTTCACTGCTGGGTGGCGGCTCTGGCGCCGAACCGTCAGGATGGCGCCCGATCAGCGCATAAGCGCCCAGGAGGATCGCCAGCCCCAAACCCGCCGCCACACCCCACCGCTTCCATCCCGTAGCGCGCCCGCGCCCGCTGTCTGCCAGGGGCTGTGCGGCTTCCAGCTCACGGACAAATCGGCCAGCATCAACCGGGCACAGTTCGCTGGGATAGGCCAACCCCCGACGCAGCACGCGCCAGGCCTCATCCGTCAAGCCGGCAGGGCGCGGCACTGTGTTCGGCTGCGAACCCTGAATCTCATAGACGCTCCGCCCCATCAGCAACTGGTAAACCAGGAGCGCCAAGGCAAACACGTCACGGCGGAACGTAGTTTCGGCGGCCACCGATTCCACCAGGCTGGCTGCTTCGGTTGCATCGCCAGCACTGAACAGCACGCTGCGTGGTTCTCGAGGTTCAGCCGCCAGGCCAAACCCCAGCAACTTAACCTCTCCCGACATCGTGATGAACACCATATCGGCGTCGAGGTGTTGATGGGCCAGGCGGTAGTCGCGGCGACCGTAATCCAACGCAGCGGCAACGGGCCGCAGCCAGCCCAGCACCGCCTCCAGCGGAAAACCGTTCCGACCCTGTTCGACCAACAGTTGCTTCAGGCTGTGGCCATACTGGTGATCCACGTATTCCATCTCGACGAACGGCCAGCCGTCAGCCCCATGCCACCACCCATACGCGCGGGCGATATGCGGATGGTTCAGCTTCAGCGCCAGATCCACGCGCGCCTTGATTTTGGCCAGGTAACTGCGCAAGTTAATCACATCGGCCCGTTGCGCCCGTTCGTCGCGCTCGACTTCCCGATCGCCGGCTACGCTGGGCAGGAAAATCTTGATCGCCCGAAACTCATCTGGCGCCGCTTCTCCGGCGTCCGGGGCTGGGGCCGCTACTCGCACCAGCCAGACCAGACCCTGGTCACTCAGAGCACTCACCAGGCGAAGCCGGCGTCGAGCCGGCCCGATCACCATCCCGGCCGTCAGGATTTCAGGGCCACCCGCCAAAACGGCGGACTCCGCTTCCACGCCGAAGAGTCCCTCGACATTCGCCGGTGCGGAAGCCTCGCCTTCTGCCCCTGTCCCGCTCATGGCCAGAGACGATTTATCAGGCCCTGCTCCGTCGGTTGCGGTTGACCCGTCGGCAGCGTGCGCTTGCGCGAGTGATTCAGAATGCTTTTCGAGATCCATAAGTCTTATCGTCAGATGGTTTCGAAGATGGGTTGGTGTAGCACAATACCAAGTCGCATGAGTGTCGCATTATTATTGTTAGTTTAGCAGAGGATAAACCACCACGCGCCGGGGCGATGCGGATCGGCGGACTGGATTGATCCCATGCTCAACCGCGCCTGCTTTCGCAGCCTCCACAACTCCACGAAACCCGCCGGCCTGACCCCATGACTACCACGGATGCGCTTAACCCGATGTTTTTATTACCCCACCAGCCCCTGGAAATCGCGGTGCGCTCGGTACGCTCGCCCACCGGCCATGGCCGCTCGGAAAATCAGGACAATTACCTCGTCATCGATACGCAGGGGTGGGCCCACATGCTGTGGCGGGAACGGGAAACCCAACTGCGGCTGGCCGACTGGCCAGCCGGACACCGGCGGCTGGCCGTTCTCGATGGCATGGGCGGTCACAGTCACGGTCGTGAGGCCGCTGAAAAGGCAGTTGAGGGCCTGCTCGATCTTCCCGCCACCATGGATCTGGATTCGATTTCCCGCAACCTGGATGCTCTGCACTGCCGGCTGTATCGGCAATTTCAAGCCGCCGGGCTGGAAACCGGCTGTACGCTGACACTCCTTGAAATTCCTTCCAGCGGCCCTGCCCTGTTGTTTCACGTCGGTGATTCGCGGCTGTATGCGGTGAACACGCGGCGAGCCCAGTGCCTGACCATAGACCACGTACCGGCTACCCACATGGCGCTGCTCGGCCTGATAGATAGCGCGAATTGGATGCAATATGTTCATGTGAAAACCAATTCCCAGATCAGCCAGGCTTTCATATTAGGCAGCACGCTCGGCGCGTCTCAGCTTTACTCCGAAGCCATCGCCGAAGATCTGTTCGCGTTGCACGAAGGCAACCTGCCGCTGTTCCTGCGCGGACTGGATGATCGCCGTACTTTGACCCTGGAATCAGGCTGGGTCTATGTGCTCGCCAGCGACGGTCTCTGGCATCTCGATAAACCCCAGGAGTTCATCCAACGCTGGCCGGCGCTGCTGGGGCGGCCGGATCGCCCGCTCGACGAATTGGCGGACGCACTGCTGGTCGAATTGGCCGAGGATATTCGCCGGCAACACAGCCAGCCGGATGATAATTGTACGATTATTCTGTTACGCCGCCCCGGTGGGGTGGAAAATCCGCCGTTGGAGGACACTCCATGAAAATTCGACATATCGTGCTGGCCGCACTGGCTATGCTGGCCATCGCCTTCCTGCAGCCGCTGGTGACCTTTCTGGGCGGATTAACCTTGCTGCTGGGAGTCGGCGCGCTGATCTTCCGGGATTTGACGCCAGTTGGACAGGATGCGGTAGAGCACCGGGTGCTGGGCTGGCTACGGCGGGCGCGCGGTGGGACTGCGCCTGAATCCAGCCGGACGCCAACTTTATCGCGTCAGGTTCCGCTGGCGCCGACTGAGCCGGGCACGCCCGGCGAACGACCCCGGCGCAGCCGAACCCGAATCGCAGCGTCGGCGAATTCTACCAGTGACAGTTCCACGCCGCCGGTCTTTTAAAATCTGTGAAAAATGAAAACACCGGGCGTTGCGCGCAACGGCCCGGCGCGCGTGGCGAACCGGTTGGGGAAACCCGACTTCAGGCCTGATCTCGCGCTCGTGTCTGGCGCAAGATCGCGTAAATCTCATCCTTCAGGTGCAGACGCTGTTTCTTGAGCGTCTCGGTATACTGATCCGAAGGCGTTTCAAGCTCGAGTTCGATGCGTTCCA
>ERZ1645192.957-NODE-957-length-24316-cov-6.188698_pt1 | contig 24316 bp, 17 predicted proteins | sample MGYA00575354_ERZ1645192 | MGnify/ENA primary metagenome ERZ1645192 (study PRJEB40844, sample SAMN11349763) | freshwater sediment metagenome | isolation source: river sediment | host: Sediment | place: India: Faizupur Khadar , New Delhi | collected 2017-02-21 ... | reverse complement strand
GGGCACGCAAAGGCCCTTGGCATTGACGGTTTCATAAAACGTGCGTGCCTGCGCCAAATGGTCATACGGGTTGTCCTCAATGATTCGGGTGGGCGCAATCTCAATGCCCCGAAAACCAAATTCGGCAATGGTTTCCAGCATCTCAGCGTCGTTTATCGCGTCCCATGCGATATTGGATATGGATAATTTCAATCGGATTCTCCTGATCTCAGTTCGTTTTCGATATAAGCTTTAATCTCGGCCAGCACGGAAGCTTTGTCCGAAATATAGCCCTCATGCCCGCCGAATACATCAGCAAATCGCGTTTTAAAGTCGTAGTTCGGCACGGGCGCGTTGAGTTCGTTGACAAACGGCGTTGCGCTCACCGCGCCGTAGATTTCGGCCGCGGTCATCGGCTCGGTCGCGAGATTCACCATCTTCAGCTTGGCGTTCAGCGCTGTTTGGATATCCGCCCACAGGTGGTTTAGTCCGTACATCTGAAACCGCGCGCGGCTGTCGGTGAAGTTCAGTGCCGTAAACCCGAGCCGTGAAAACTCGGCTTTCAGCTCACGCCGGGTTTCTTCGTCGGCTGTGCAGGCAAAAAAACCATTGGCCTGCAGGGCATAATTTTCTTTAATCATAGCCGATTGGCCGGCCAGTTCGTCGTATTTCTTCTGGTTCAGCATGGACGGGATGATGTGGATGAGGTCATAGACGAAGTTCTTTTTTAAGTTTTCCCCGAAAAGCCCGGGCAGACGGACGATGAGCGACCGCTTAAAGCGGTGGGAATTCTCCCGCACCCAGTTTTCCAGCACCAGACGATTGAATCCGTAAGGATGCAGACCTTGGGTCTCCATCACAGTTCCTTCATCCACACCGAACGGCGTTTTATAGACATCTATCGTGGATATCAGCACCAGCGTTTCGGGTTTAATCTTTTTGATATTGTCAATTGCGCCGCTGACCACTTTCAGGTCGGCTTCGGGGTTCTGGTTGGCCACAAACTTCTGCGCGGGCACGCCGGAATAGACCAGAATGTCCGGCAGGGTGCCAAAGCTGTCCTCAATATTCTTTGAATTGTACAGCGCGTCAAAGCCGTGCTGTGCCGCCAGATTGGAGCCGACAAAGCCCGTGTACCCCACCAATGCGTCCAAACCGTTTCCTCCCGTGCAAGGTTATCTTTAAAATATTTTAGCACACTTCCCGTCCTGCAACAACCGCACATAAAACCATTCCACGCTTGAAAACCACCCTCTTTTTGTGTATGATATCCATAGTTTTTTAAAAGTGGGAGGACTGGATCAATGGAAACCAGGCGTTTGCTGTACACGGCTTCTACAACGCGTCACATCAAGCATTTCCATATGCCCTATATTGAGATGCTCAAAAAGCGCGGCATCACGGTGGATATTCTCGCCGGCGGCAGTGAATCGGATTTTCCCGGCCATACATTTTTTGATATCCCGTTTTATAAGAAGATTGTAAGCCCCAAAAATATCGGCATCGTCCACAAAATCCGGCGTATCTTAAAGAAAAACCGGTATGACGTGATTATCTTAAACACCGCGCTGACCGCCGCGCTGGTGCGGCTGGCTCTGCCCGGACGCCTCAAAAAAACCACGCGCGTGGTCAACATCTGCCACGGTTACTTCTTTGGTCAGAACGTTTCGCCCATGAAGAATCGGATGTATCTTTCCATCGAAAAACTGCTGGCGAAAAAGACCGACGACATCGTCGTGATGAACAGCGAAGACTTGGCCTATGCCAAGAAGTTCAAGCTCTGCGAAAAGGAAGTCTTCTTTGTCCACGGCATGGGCTATGACCCCGAAAAATACCACAGCGGCGTCAAGACGCTGAACAACACGCCAGCCACCGAGCTGGTCTATGTGGCCGAGCACTCGGATCGCAAGAACCACAAAGAGCTTCTGACCGCTATGGCCAAAGCCGTTAAGCAGGGCGCCAACTTAAACCTTAGTCTGGCGGGCGATGGCAAGCTGATGGAAGAAAACCGCAAGCTGGCCGGCGAACTGGGCCTGGCCGGACGCGTCAAATTCTTAGGGTATCTCGACTATATCGTGCCGGTCTACGCCAATTGCGATTACGCGGTCAGCACATCCAGGATTGAAGGCCTGCCCTTCAACATCATGGAGGCTCTGGCCTGCGGCATCCCTTGCGTGGTTTCGGACGTCAAAGGCAACCGTGATCTCGTGAAAAACGAAGCGACCGGCTATATCTATGCCCCTGGCGATGTCCATCGTCTGGCGCAGATTCTGGCCGCTTTAAACAAAAATACGCGCACCTATATCCATATGCAGTCCGAAGCCGCCAAGAGCGCGCTGCCGTACGCCGTCACCGAAACGCAGAAAGAGTTTTCGGTGATTTTCGACAAAATTCTTTAAGCGCAGGAGAACATCATGCTCTTTAACTCGCTGGATTTTATCGGCTTTCTGATTATCATCATTCCGCTGTACTTCATCATCCCGCATAAATTCCGCTGGGTGTTGCTTTTGGTTGCCAGCTATTTTTTCTACATGAGCTGGAACGCCGGATACGGTGCCCTGATTCTGTTTACCACAGCTGTCAACTACGCCATGGCGCGGCTGATGGAAAAGGCCGGGACGCATCGGGCAAAAAAAACCTATCTTCTAATCGGTCTGATTTCCTCTTTGGCTGTTCTTTTCGGTTTTAAGTACTTAAACTTTGTCATCTCCATCGTCAACGGGACACTCCAGCTGGTCCACGCCGATTTCGCGCTGACCCCCTTAAATATCCTGCTGCCCGTGGGCATTTCGTTCTTTACGCTCCAGACGCTTTCCTACACCATCGACGTCTATTTGGGCAAAACACCGGTGGAAAAGCACTTCGGCATCTTTGCGCTGTACGTCAGCTTCTTCCCCCAGCTGGTCGCGGGCCCCATCGAGCGAAGCGAGAATCTGCTGCCCCAGTTCTATGAAAAACACACCTTCGACCCCGACCGGTTCCGCACCGGCGTCTACCAGATGCTGGGCGGGTTTTTCATGAAAATGGTTGTGGCCGACCGTCTGGCTATGAACGTCAATGCGGTTTATAGCGCGCCCGAGTCCTTCACCGGTCTTGCGGTCCTCATCGCCACCTGTTCGTTTGCCTTGCAGATTTACTGCGACTTTGCGGGCTATTCGCTGATTGCGCTGGGCACAGCCGAAATTCTGGGTTTTAGGCTGATGCAGAACTTTAAATCGCCCTATCTCGCCACGAATATTCAGATGTTCTGGAGCCGTTGGCATATTTCGCTGACTTCCTGGCTTCGGGACTATATCTATATACCCTTAGGCGGCAGCCACAAAGGTGTTCCGCGGCAGTATTTAAACATCCTGCTGGTCTTCGCCATCAGCGGGCTTTGGCACGGCGCCAGCTTTGCGTTTATCCTGTGGGGCGTTCTGCACGCCGTCTACCAGATCATCGAACGCGCCACACGGCCGATTGTGACGCCGCTGGTTACTCACAACAACAAAGGCATCCGCGGGGTTTCGCTGACGGTTTCATATGCCATCACGCTGGCATCGGTGGTGCTGGCCTGGGTATTCTTCCGCTCGGCTACGCTCAGCAAAGCCATCCTTGTGTTTAAGCAGATGTTCACCGCGGGCGGAGAGCATACCATGAAGGCTCTGTTTGCCGGTCTGGACAGTCCGGACAGAACCGCTTCCTTCATCGCGGTCGGCGTGCTGATTCTGGCCGAAATCTTCAACAGCCGCAAATCTCTTGTAGATTGGCTGGAAGCGCGGCCAATGGCGCTTCGGCACACTTTCATGGTTCTGGCCATCATGGTCATCATCGTCTTCGGCGTATACGGCGATAATGTAGTCACGCAGTTTATCTACTTCCAGTTTTAGACGGAGTTGAATCGATTATGGCACTGAACAAGCAACAGAAAAAAGGCCTCTGGCGCGGTGCGCTGACCGCCATCATCACACTTTTAATCATCATCGCATTCGGCTATGTGCTGACTTTGCGTGTGCCCGAAAGCTATTATAATACCCGTGCGCTTTACACGACCAAAGGCGTCAATGTGCTGTTCGTCGGCAACTCCCACGCCATCGCCGGACTCAACGCCAGAACGTTTGGCGAAGAGACCAAAACCAACGCGCTCAACATCGCCACCACCAGTCAGACCGTCTTAAGCACCGATCTTCTGGTCAAGGAAGCGGTTCGGACGCAGGACGTAGACATCATCTTTGTGGAGACCTTCTCCATGCTGTACCCCACGCCGTCTGACCCCACCTACAGCGATGCGCTGGACGCCGACAGCACAGTTTTCCGCTCGGTCTCCGGCCTAAAGGACAAATTCCTCGCCATGGCTGAACAGCCCGGGATGCGCCGCAAATTCGACGCCTTCCTGCCGCTTTTTAAATACCATGCCAACTGGAAAACACCTGAGGAGTGGCATTTAAGATGGACCAATTCACCGCTGATGCAGGAAAGCAAAAACGACTATCTCGCAGAGCACCAGGACGGCACCCGAATCATCCCGTATGTGATGACTCCCGAGCAATACAGCGGTTATGCGGAATACAAGTACGAATTCAACGTCAATCCGGCCATGACGGCCAACGCAAAATACTGGGACAGCATCATTGAGACCTGCAGAGCCAACGACATCGATGTGGTATTTGTCACACTCCCCTGGCTGCCCGAATTTGTAGCAAACACCAATTACAGCGACATCACCGCCGCCTTCACCGCCTACTTTGCGGAAAAAGGTGTCACCTATATCGACTTCAACACGATGGATTTTCCGGTGGAATACACCGATTTTGCGATGGAAGGCCCCAACCCCAACCAGCACCTGAACGTTTCGGGCGCCGAAAAGGTGACCGCCTGGCTGGCAGACTGGTATAACGAAGAAAAAACTTCAGGAGAATAAAAAGTGTCATTACTCACCGTCATCATCACCGCTTTTGCGCTGGCCATGGACGCGCTGGCTGTATCGCTGGCCACCGGTCTTTCGGACAAAGCCAACGCAAAACTCAACGCGCGCCGGTGCGGCATCGCCTTTGGCGCCTTCCAGTCGGGCATGACCCTTATCGGCTGGGTCATCGGCTTTGCGTTGTACCGCTTCATCCAGCCCTTCGATCACTGGGTGGCGTTTGCGCTGCTCACTTTCATCGGCGGTAAAATGATCGTGGAATCATTCAGCATCGAGGATATCAAGCCGCTGGTGCGGTTTCGGATGCTGATGGCTTTGGCTTTGGTGACCAGCATCGACGCCATGGCCGCGGGACTCAGCTTTTCCACACTGAATGAACCCATTCTGGTTCCCTCCCTCATCATCGGCGTGGTCACGTTTATCCTGTCCTTTTCCGGCGTGCTTTTGGGTGCGCGGCTTTCCAAAGCCGAAAAGCTGGAGCAGTACGCCGACATCATCGGCGGCGTGGTGCTGATTATCATCGGCGTGCGAATTTTGGTGGAGCATTTAATCGAACATATTTAAGTATCAAAAAAAGGCCTTAAGGCCTTTTTTGTTTTACGCGTTTTCGTCGTCGTCTTTGTCTTTTTTGCCGAAGAGTTCATCGGCGCCTTTTTTGACGCCTTCGGACACATCGTCCCAGGTTTCCTTCGCCGCTTCTTTCACTTCGTTAAACGCCGATTTGAAGTTCTCCTGCGTTTCTTTGCGAAGGTCGGATTCCTTGTACTTTTTGACGTCCTCTTTCAGTTCGTCAACCGCTCCGCTGATGGTCTCTTTGACGTTGTCAAAACCGTCTTTCATGTCTTTCTTGAATTCGTCCATGCCCATAACGTTTACCTCCTAAAAGTCGATTTCATCTTTCTTGTTCTTTTTTCCTTTTTTCTTTGGCTTATCTTCAAATCCGGCCGTTTCCGTATTACCGGCATTGTCCAGACTGTAAACCCCATCATACGCCCGATACTCGGGCTTTCTGGCCACTGTGAACGCCAGATAGAACGCGCCCAGCACCACCAGAACCAGTGCCAGCGCCTGGCTGACGCGGATGCTTTCGGTCAGCATCAGGCTGTCGGTGCGCAGGCCTTCGATGAAAAACCGGCCGATGCCGTACAGCATCACATAGGCCGCAAAAATGCCGCCGCGGTATTTCCGAAGACTTTTTAACAGCATCAGCAGAATCAGGAACACCAGAAAGTTCCATGCTGATTCATAGAAGAACGTGGCCATATAGTACCCGGGCAGCTGACCCGCCACCTTGGGTGTTTCGATGTACACCGCGTACGGAAAGAACTGCCAGCTCGGATTCAGCACCGGGTTGCCGTAGGCTTCCTGATTGATAAAGTTGCCCCAGCGGCCGAGTGCCTGACCCAGTACCAGCGAAGGCGCACAGATGTCCAGAATGGTGAGCGCCGGAAACTTCCGAAACAGACGCAGGAGAATGGCCGCAAAGATGCCGCCGATGACCGCGCCGTAGATGGCGATGCCGCCGTCCCACACCGCAATCATCTTTAGGAAATCTCCCTGATAATCGCTGTAGTTGAAAATGACGTAATACGCTCTCGCGCCGATGATGGCCAGCGGAACCGCGAGAATCATGTAATCCAGCACCACTTCGGGTGAATACCCGCGCTTTTTCGCTTCGGCCGATGCCAGAATGATGCCGATAATCAGCGCAAACGCGATAATCACGCCGTACCAATAAATGTCCTTACCCAGTATTGTAAACGCGACTCTGTCCATAAAAACCGCCTCCGAAAATCATAATTGCAAAGTATAGTATACTCCAAATTTTGGTCAAAAACAAACAAAAAGCGTTTCATCAAACGCTTTTTAGAATTTGTTCATCGTCTTGACATATTCATCCGATAAACTCGCGCAAGAGCGAATTCTTCGGGATTTCGTCGTCCAGATTGGAAGACGCGAAATAGTTTAAAAACTTTAAAAGGTGTGTGGCGTACATATAGGCCACCGTGCCTTTGGGGATTCGGTGCAGTTGTTCGATGGCGTATTTCTTCAAAATCATCGGCTCGTAGACCAGCGCCGAATTGAAGATGACATCCGCGTTTTCCTTGTAGGGCAGGATATATTTGTACTCGCCCGCGCGGACATCCGCCCACATGCTGAGCGTGGTTTCCACCGAGTAACCGCGGGTCCGCTGGTCGCGCACCATACGGCGTAAGAGACGCAAATCTTCCGGGTAGACGATGTTGTGGTTGTCTAGGTTCAGCGTGGCGAGCGGCGAGATAAATATCTTAAATTTGTTCTCATGCGGGATCAGGTGCGTCAGCTCCTCGTTGAGTCCGTGGATGCCCTCCACAATCAGGAGCGCGTCGCTTTCCAGCGTCATCTCCTTGCCGGTCTCCTCGCGCTTGCCTTTGGCGAAGTTGAATATCGGCAGTGTAGCCTTCTTGCCTTCCAGCAAGGACAGCATATTCTGATTAAACAGATGTGTATCCAGCGCGGAAATCGTTTCAAAGTCCTGTTTGCCGTTTTCGTCGAAGGGCAGTTTTTCGCGGTCGATATAATAATCGTCCAGCGAAATGGAGTAGCTGGTTTTACCCGCCACCTTCAAGTGTGTTTTCAGGCGCCCCGCAAACGTGGTTTTTCCCGATGAAGACGGCCCGGCAATCAGAATCATCCGCGCTTCGGGTCTGTCCGCAATTTTTTTGACCAACTCCACCAGCTGGGATTCGTGCAGTGCTTCGTTGACACGGATGAACTCAGGGAGCCCGCCGTTTTGAGAAAGCATGTTGATATCGGCCACATAGGATACATGCATAAGGCGCGCCCAGCGCTCGGATCGGTTGAAGGTGGCCGCCAGCTTGGGCTCCTCCACCAGCACATGCGTTTCAATCTGATGCGGCGACGGGTATTTCACGATGAAACCCGGCGAATAGTAGAACAGCTTAAAGTCCTTTAAATAGCCGGTTGAAGGCACCATTTTGCCGTAGAAGTAGTTGATGTCCCCGTCATTTTCGTAATAGCGAAAGTAATTGAGCGGGCGGTACTTCAAAAGCGCCACCTTGTCTTCCTGCCCGTCCTCCTGGAACAGCTTAATCGCCGCCTCTTTGGGCACCTTGTTGTAGATGAAGTTGGTATCCTCGCCGACCATCTCAATCATAATGCGTTCCAGCTCCATCACGTCGTGCGGCGTAATTGGCTCGGTATCGGCCAGCTCGCAGTAAAGGCCGCCGCTAAGGGCATGGTCGATAATCAGCTTGCGCTGACCGCCGTACAGCTTCTTGACAGCGCGGTACAGCAAAAAGCTGACGCCTCTGGCATAGGTTCTGGCCGCTTCTTCGTTGGATGTGGCCGAGATGAATTCCAGCACCTTTTCGTCCTTGTAGTGCTCAAAAAGCTCCCGCAAAATTCCGTCCGCCACCACGTTGGTCACAAATTTTAAATTGGCGAAATGCTCGTTTAAGATATCTTCAAAATTCTGTCCGTCTTTGATGGCAATCGTCTGTCCGTTGGCTGTAATCGTTATCATCCTAACCCTCTATTTGATGCCGATATCGGTTCGGTACTGCATATGCTCAAAATGAATCTTTTTCACATTTCGGTATGCCGCATCCCGGGCTTCTTTCATGTTCCGCCCAAATCCGGTGACGCCGAGAACGCGCCCGCCGTAGGTATACATGCGTCCGTTGGCCGCCTTGGTTCCCGCGTGGTAGACCACCACATCTTTGTCCACGTCTTTAAGCCCCTCGATGGGGTACCCGGTGATGTATGCGTCCGGATATCCGCCCGAAGCGATGACCACGCAGACGCTGTATTCCGGGTTGAATCGGAAATGGACGTCCTGTAAGTGCCCGTCAATCACCGCGTCGATAATCTCCATGAGGTCGGTATCCAATTTCGGCAGAACCACCTGCGCCTCGGGGTCGCCGAAACGCGCGTTGTATTCCAGCAGCTTCGGCCCGTTTTCGGTCAGCATCAGTCCGAAGAAGATGACGCCCTTGAACACGATACCCTCGCTTTTGAGGGCTTCCAGCGTCCGATGGATGATTTTTTCCTCCACCTCGGCTTGAATCTCGGGTGTATATTTGTCGGTCGGCGAGAAGGTGCCCATGCCGCCAGTGTTCTTGCCTTGGTCGTTGTCAAACGCCTTTTTATGGTCCTGCGCGGGTGAAAGCGGCACAATGGTCTCCCCGTCGCAGAAGCTGAGAATCGACACCTCCGGGCCTTCGATGTATTCCTCCAAAACCACGCGGCTGCCCGCATCGCCGAACTGTCTATCCTTCATGATTGCTTCCAGCGCTTCAAAGGCTTCGTCGCGCGTTTTGCAGATGATGACGCCCTTGCCCAGCGCCAGCCCGTCGGCTTTGACGACGATGGGGATTGTCGCCGTTTCCAGATATGCGTTGGCGACATCAAAATCCTCAAACACCGCGTATTCGGCGGTGGGGATGTCATACTTCTTCATGAGCTCCTTGGCGAACACCTTGGAGCCCTCAATCTGCGCGGCTTCCTTGGTTGGCCCAAAGGCGCGGATGCCTAAGGCCTGCAGCTTATCCACCAGCCCCGCCACCAGCGGGTCATCCGGCGCGACGATGACCAAGTCAAAAGCCTGCGTCTTGGCATACTCGCAGATGTGATTTAGGTCAGTCGCCGGTATGGGCACGCACAGCGCTTCCTCGCCGATGCCGCCGTTCCCGGGTGCGCAAAAAATTTGCAGATCGCTTCGTTCTTTTTTCAGCTTTTTGATGATGGCGTGCTCTCTTCCGCCGCCGCCGACAACCAGTATTTTCATTTATCTGTCCTTTATCCTAGTGTTTGAAGTGTCTTAAACCGGTGAAAACCATGGCGATGCCCGCCGCGTCACAGGCTTTGATGGAGTCCTCGTCGCGGATGGAGCCGCCCGGCTGGATGATGCAGGAGATACCCGCCGCTGCCATCAGCCCCACCGAATCGGCAAACGGGAAGTAGGCGTCCGACGCCACAACCGCGCCTTTCACGGCCACACCGCTCCGTTCCAGCGCGGCTTCCACGGCCCAAACGCGCGAGACCTGTCCCGGGCCGATGCCCAGCGTCTGCTTGTTTTTGGCCACCAGCACGCCGTTGGATTTGATATGCTTGACCGCCTTCCACGCAAACAGCATGTCGGCCATCTGCGCTTCGGTGGGTTTGGTCTGGGTCACACAGGTCACTTCACCGTCCAGCAGGATGCTGTTGATGTCCTGCACCAAAAGCCCGCCCGCCACTTTTTTCATATCCATCGCGGTCGCTTTCAGCGGCTGGCTGATGGTAGGCAGTTTCAGTACCCGTAGGTTTTTCTTGGCGCATAAAACTTCCAGCGCGTCGGCCGAATAGTCGGGCGCTACGATAATCTCTAAGAAGGTCTTGTTCATCTCCTCGGCGGTTTTCTTGTCCACCTTGGCGTTGGTCACCACGATACCGCCGTAGATAGAAACCGGGTCGCATTCGTAGGCCTTCATGTACGCGTCATAGAGGTTGTCCGCACTGCCGATGCCGCACGGGTTGGCATGCTTGGCGCCCACCACTGTGATTTCGTCGAATTCGCGCAAAGCGTCCAGCGCGCCGTTGGCGTCGTTGATGTTATTAAACGAGAGTTCCTTGCCGTTCAGCTGTTCGGCCTCCACCAGCGTACCCTGATTAAACAGCGGTTCACGGTAGAACATGGCCTGCTGATGCGGGTTTTCGCCGTACCGCAAATCCTGTTGTTTTTCAAAGGTTAGTGTCAGCTTTTCCGGGAACTTCTCTTGGGTAATCGTGCGTAAATATCCGTTAATCATGGCGTCATACGCGGCGGTGTGCTCAAACACCTTGGCGCAAAGGCGAAACTTGGTCTCGCGGCTGACTTCGCCGTTGGCTTTAATCTCATCCAGAACCACGCCGTAGTCGGCGCTGTCGATGACCACCGTCACGTCCTGCCAGTTCTTGGCCGCCGCGCGCAGCATGGTGGGCCCGCCGATGTCGATGTTCTCAATCGCTTCGGAGAGATGCACATTGGGGTCGGCGATGGTCGCCTTAAAGGGGTACAGGTTGACCACAACGATGTCGATGGGTTCAATCTCTAGGTCCTTCAAGGTCTGCATATGGCTGGTGTTTCCACGCATCGCCAGGATGCCCGCATGAATCTTGGGGTGCAGGGTTTTGACCCGTCCGTCCAGACATTCGGGAAAACCGGTCACGTCCGAAACCGAGGTGACGATAAGACCCGCCTGCTCCAGCGCCTTCTTGGTGCCGCCGGTGGACAGCAGTTCATAGCCTGCTTCGGTTAAGCCTTTGGCAAACTCCACGATGCCCGTCTTGTCGGAAACGCTTAAAAATGCTCTGCTCATTTTAAGTTACATCCTCCGTTTTAAAAATATTTTTAACCCCTCAGGGTCACTTTTCTTCCTTCAACCGAAATTTTGTCCGTGCAGAACGCCGCAACGGTCCTGACCAGAATTTCGTGCTCAACCTCCAAAACCCGTGCCGCCAGTGTTTCGGCGGTATCGTTTTCCAGCACTGGAACACACTTTTGCATAATCACCGGGCCGGTGTCCGCGCCCTCATCCACAAAGTGAGTGGTGGCGCCCGAAAGCTTGGCACCGTAATCCAGCACGCCGCGATGCACCTTGTGCCCATAGTAGCCTTTGCCGCAGAAGGACGGAATCAGGGAGGGATGGATATTGATGATTCTGTTTTTAAACTGGGTGATGATTTCGGGGCCGATCATGGCGAGATACCCCGCCAAAATCACGCCATCCGGGTTGAACGACGAAATGGCGGCCAGGTTGGCCGCATTGAAGCTTTCCGCCGTATCGAAGTTCTTTCGAACCACGACTTTGACCGGCAGCCCCGCGTTTTCGGCGCGCATGATGCCATAGGCCGAATCACTGCTGGAGACTACGCCCACAATTTCGGCGTCAATTTCGCCTTTGGCTGTCGCGTCCATCAGCGCCTGCATATTGGTTCCGCCGCCGGATATCATGACCACCAGTCGTTTTAATCGCAAAGTATCACTCCCGCGTCGTCCCGCACCACTTCGCCGATGATGTAGGCGGTTTCGCCCAGCTCAATCAGGCGCGAAAGCACGCTGTCCGCGATGCGCTTATCCACCGCCATCACCATGCCGATGCCCATATTGAACGTGCTGAATGCCTCATCGCGTGTGATTTTGGCTTCGGCAGTCAGCATCTCAAACACGGGCAGAATATCGAACGCTTTCAACTGAATCTTGGCCGTCAGCCCTGTTGGCAGAATCCGCGGAATATTTTCATAAAATCCGCCGCCCGTGATGTGCGCGATGCCCTTGATGTTGAACTTCTTGGTCAGATCCAGCACCGATTTGACGTATATCTTGGTCGGGGTCAGCAGTTCTTCGCCCAGCGTTTTGCCGAATGAATGGATGAAATTATTCAGCACCTCCTGCTGCATCTTGATGAGCGAACGCACCAGCGAAAAGCCGTTGGAATGGATGCCCGAAGACGCTAACCCGATGAGGATATCCCCCGCCTTGATGTTGCTGCCGTTGATGATCTTTTTCTTGTCAACGATACCCACCGAGAAACCGGCCAGGTCGTATTCCCCCGGCTGATAGAATCCCGGCATCTCGGCGGTTTCTCCGCCAATCAGCGCGCATCCGGCCTGTTTGCATCCTTCGGCCACGCCTTTGATGACCGTGGCGGCCACCTCCGGTTCCAGTTTGCCGGTGGCAAAGTAATCCAGAAAAAAGAGCGGTTTAGCGCCGTGGCAGACCACGTCGTTGACGCACATGGCCACACAGTCGATGCCGATGGTGTCGTGTTTGTTTAGGGTAAACGCCGCCATCACCTTGGTGCCCACACCGTCTGTGCCCGAAATGAGCACATCGCCGTTCTCCATGTCGTACATCGCGCCGAAACTGCCAAGGTCGCAGAGTACATTATCATTATACGTTTGTTTTACATGTTCCTTCATGAGCTCAACGGCTTTTTGTCCTGCCGCTGTATCCACGCCGGAATCCTTATAGGTTATTCCCATTAATCTATCTACCCTTTCGTTACTGTCCGTTTTGCTCCAAAATCAGTTTGTTTCCCTTGCCCATCTCGTGCTCCACATCCATCGGATATTCCCGCGTAAAGCAGCCGCTACAAAAATCCAGTCCGCCTTCCTTGGCGGTTTCTAACAGGTCCTCGGCCGAAAGATAGGCCAGAGAATCTGCGCCGATAAGCTTGCGGATGGCTTCCACCGAGTTTTTGGCGCCGATGAGCTGTTCGTGCGACGCTGTATCGATGCCGAAGTAGCAGGGCGAAATGACCGGCGGCGACGAGATGCGCATATGCACTTCCTTGGCGCCCGCGTTGCGGAGCATCTCCACAATCTTCTTGGAGGTGGTGCCGCGCACGATGCTGTCGTCGATGAGAATCACCCGCTTGCCTTCCACGTTCCGGCGCAGTGCATTCAGCTTAATCTTCACGCCGCGCTCCCGCATATACTGCTGAGGCTGGATGAAGGTTCGGCCGATGTAGCGGTTTTTGGCCAGCGCCTTTTTGTAGATGATGCCGCTTTCCTCGGCGTAGCCCATAGCCGCGGGCAGTGCGCTGTCCGGCACACCCGAAACGATATCCGCCTCCACCGGGAACCGCTTGGCCAAAAGCGCCCCCGCTTTTTCGCGCGCGCCATAGACCGATACGCCCTCAATGTAGGAATCCGGCCGCGCGAAATACACATACTCAAAGATGCAGAGCGCGGTCTTTTCGGACGGTTTGGCCATATAGGATTTAATGCCCGCTTCGGAAATTTCAATAATCTCGCCGGGTTTGATATCCCGTACGTATTCAGCGTCGATGGCGTCAAAAGCCGCGGTTTCGCTGGCCAGAATGTAGGATTCGTTGATGCGGCCCAGCGACAGCGGGCGGTTGCCCAGCGGATCGCGTACGCCGATGAGTTTATCCTTGGTCATCACGGTCATGGCGTAGCTGCCTTTTAGGCGATCCATGGTCTTGATGATGCTCTCAATGATGCCTTCGTTCGCCTGTCTCGCGATGAGGTTGGCGATGACCTCGGTATCGATGGTGGTCTGAAAAATCGCGCCGTCCTCTTCCAGCTCGGTCCGAAGGCCGGAGGCGTTGATGAGGTTGCCGTTATGCGTCAGCGCGAGTGTCCCGCTCTTGTAGGAGACCACCAGCGGCTGGGCGTTGGTGACGGCCGAGCGCCCGGTGGTGGAGTACCGCACATGCCCCACGGCAATCTTCGCGCCGTAGAATTCTTCCATGCGGTCGCCCTTGAATACCTCGGCGACCAGCCCCATGTCTTTGTAGTTGTCGATGCGTCCGTTTCGGGAGATGGCGATGCCCGCGCTCTCCTGTCCGCGGTGCTGGAGGGCATACAGTCCGAAGAACACCGCGTCGGCCGCTTCGATAAAGTCGTCGTTTTTATAGACGCCGAATACGCCGCACTCTTCGTTCATGCTGTCCATGCGCGGCTTAATCCGGTCATATTTTTTGAGTTTTTTGAATGCCATTTATTCACCCATCAGCCGTTTCAGGACTTCCTGATAGGCCTCTTCCACACCGCCGAGGTCGCGCCGGAAACGGTCTTTGTCCAGCTTTTCTCCTGTGTTGATGTCCCAGAAACGGCAGGTATCCGGCGAAATTTCGTCCGCCAGGACGATCTCACCGTGGAAGCGCCCGAATTCCAGCTTGAAGTCCACCAGCTGGATATCCATCTTTTTCAGCCGCTCAATCAAAATCTCGTTGACTTTAAACGAGTATTCGGCGATTTTTGCCATCTCGTCGGCAGTCGCGAGGCCCATCGCCGCGATATGGTAATCGTTAATCATCGGATCGCCCAAAGCATCGTCCTTGTAGCAGTATTCCAGAACGGTTTTGGCCAGCTTTGTGCCCTCGGGCAGGCCCAGCCGCTTGGAAAGCGAACCCGCGGCGATGTTGCGCACAATGACCTCCACCGGCACAATCTGCACCTTTTTCACCAGCGTCTCGCGCGCCGAAAGCTCCTCCACAAAATGTGTGGGCACGCCTTTGGCTTCCATCAGTTTGAACATGTAGTTGCTCATCTGGTTGTTGACCACGCCCTTGCCCGCAATGGTGCCTTTTTTCTCGCCGTTAAAAGCGGTGGCGTCGTCTTTATAATCCACAATCACATAATCCGGGTGATCGGTGGCGTAAACCTTTTTGGCTTTGCCTTCATATAATTGCTCGCGTTTTTCCATCACTTCAATTCCTCCAGCCATTCGCTGTTTGCTTTCATCACGTTCTCTTCCATCTGCTTCTTGTAGGCTTTGAGTTTCACGTTTAGTTCGGGGTACTTCACCGCCAGAATCTGAACCGCCAAAAGCCCTGCGTTTTCTCCGCCGTCCAGCGCCACTGTGGCCACCGGGATACCGGCCGGCATCTGCACGATGGAGAGCAGCGAATCCAGTCCGTCCAGCGTGGAGGACTTAATAGGAAGGCCGATGACCGGCAACACCGTATACGCTGCCAGAACGCCCGCCAGATGCGCCGCTTTGCCCGCCGCGGCAATGATGACCTCAATGCCCGCGCTTTCCGCGCCCGCGGCAAACTCATGCGCCTGACCCGGAGTTCGGTGTGCGCTTAAGATTCTCGGCACCGCTTCCACGCCGAAGTCTTTTAGGACCTTCAGCGTCTTTTCCAAAACCGGCATATCGGATTTGGAGCCCATAACAACTGCCACTTTCATTTATTTTAAATCTCCTTTAAAAAAATCAGTTTTGCATTGGCGCTCAGGCTTTGTATTCCTTCCGTACAGCCCTATGCGCTTATTTATCTGCGTTTTTCCAAGGTGTTATTCATTTACCGTTTAACTCGATTAATCGCTTCGTTAGCGTAATATCTCAGCATAGAGCCCGAGACCGTTTTTTTGAAAGGCATGTTGAACCATCGGGCACAGCGCTTTTTGTTTGGCATAGCATGATGCGACATATAATACTGAAACACCCTTAAAAGCCCGAAATGCTTTTCCGAGGGCAAATGCCAGACGGCAACGTCGTTCCAGTTGGTGTCCACCGAATAATATGCAAAACGCGTCCAGTATCGGCGGATATATGGCGCCGCCGAGCCCACCTGGGTCAGTCGATACGCCGCCATCGAGATGATGGCTTCATCCCCCGATTCGATATGGATGGCAAAGCCATCCTTCTTGATCTGGTCGTACACAACATCGATCTCTTTTAGCAGAAGCCCCAGCCCCGTTTTGTCGCTGCAGATGAACTCGCCGCCGTAATGGATCAGGCTCCCGTCGGCGTTAAAAATTCGGCGATAATCCTGAATGATCTGCTGCCGAACTGAGGCATCCAGCGCCGCGCCAAGCGGAAATAGCACGGGGTTGTGATACCCGCATTCCTCCCAAAGCGTGTCCAGACTGCCGGTCACCATCGTGTCCGTGTCCAGCTCCAAGAATATATCATAATTAGTCTCAGACGTCATAAACTTCAGTGCATTCAACTTATAAAACGCATATCCCCATTTAAAATTCTCGGGCATGGTATAATCGCTGAACGGCACCTTGAAAACCTTGATTCCCTCTGCCAAAAAATATCCGGCATAGGGCTCGGGCAAATCATTATTGGAGACAAACGCGACGTCCGCGTCGGGGTTCGTGCGTTTAGCGCTGACCAAAGAGACAAAGCTGTTTTTGATATAGCTTTCCACGCCGCCGTATTTCATATTCGGCGCTTTAATCTGATTATTCTGATAATACAGCGAATTGAATATCACTTTTTTCATGCGGTTCTTCTCCAAACATCCTGAAAGGTAATTCCTCATTAACGGGCAAGCCCTGCGGCGTCTTTTAGTGAATCTTTTTCACATATCACACAGCGTATTTCGCGCCGGCATATCTAGCACCAAAACAGTATCATAGCATAAATTCCCGGATTTTAGAATCCCAATTGAAAAATAATCCAGCCCAAAATCTCATTGCGGTTTCTTTTTGGCGAGTCGATTGTTCCGGCGTTTTTCCGCCGCGCTTACAATACAAAAGCCCAGTCCCGCATTCGAGCAGGGCTGGGCATTGTTTGTTTTTGTTTATTCGGCTGCCGCGCTGGCGCTCGGTGCAATCGTCGGAGACGGTATGGCCGATGCAGTCGGTGCCGGTGTTGCTTCGACCGCCGGTACATAGTACCAGGCCTTTAAGATGCCTTCGGTGCCGCCCAGGATGGTTTCGCCGGTTTGGTCGGTGATGATGAAGCCAACGACTTCGCCCGCTTCATTCAGCGCATATCCGGTGATGACGCTGTAAACATCCTCACCCAGCTGAATAATCACCTTGGGTGCTTCTTCCAAAGTCACCACATTCAGCAAATCTTCAGCCTTTACTTCCGTTTCGGTGTAAGCGCTGATATCCGCGTCTTCGCCCAATGCCAAGCCTTGCGCAAACTCAAGGCTGGTCATTTCAGGTTCAGCAGCGATGCTGACCGCGTCTGCGCTTGCCGTCGGGGTTGCGCTGGGTGCCGCGCTCGCGCTCACGGTCGGTGAAGGCACCGGTGTGGCTGTCGCGCTCACTGTCTCTTCCGGCTCGGCTTCCGCTGCCGTAAACAGAAGGTCTTCAACCGATTCCAGATGGTATCCGGCTAAATCGTTGGTCGCCTTGGCGATGATGTCCACCTTGGTTCTGCCTGCGCTTTTGACCTGTACCTTAAACATGTAGTCTCCGCTATCGCTTGGTTTAAAGACGATTTCGTCCGATGTAATCCAGGAAGTAAAGTCTACCCATGTGGTTGTCGTCTTGCCCGCCAGTGCGTAGCTGTACAGATATTCCTTATCGTTGTTAAATCCGCCGTCGTCTGCCGTCGTTGTCAGCGTCACATATTCTTCTCCGCTGAGTGTCGCCGCCAGCTCGGCTGTTGTGACCGGCGCAATGCTGTAAATATTGAAGCTGTCCACAGAATAGTCTTCAACCGTTGTGCTGCCCTGAATCCGGGTATTCAGCCTGATATACAGCTTGGTATCAGCGCTAAACCCGCTCAAGTCGAGATCCACGTCGATTGATCCTGAACCGCCGTCATCATATTCTGTCCAATCATATGCGGCCAGACTATACCAGTTAACGCCATTCGACGAAACTTTCAGCAGATATTCCGCAACGCCGCTCGCCGGTTCGCTGACCGCGATATGCGCGGTAATCGTATCCCCATATTCATAGGTATCCCCATCAATAGTGAGGTCAGCCGTTAAATTGCGCTCTTTGGTCAGCCGCCAAATCTGCTGCGCACTGCTTGCTACATCGCCGGTAGCTGTGCGGCCGGTCGAACGGACCTGTGCGACGAGATAGAATTCGGTATTCGCAATTGCTCCCGGGAGCTTAACGCTGACGTCTCCGTCAAACGTACTGTCGGTGGTCAGGCTCTGCCATGCGGTCAATTGGAGATACCCGCCGGTCTTAATCCTCGAATACATAATCCGATAATCCATACCAGCTGAGTTGCCGTCTGCCGTGATGTGCAGCGTTGCCTCCGTATCGGTACCGATGATGTAATCATTGTCTTCGTCGGCAATCGTCATATCCACACTCTGTGCAGGTTCCGCAACAAAGTAAATCTGTACGGCTTCGCCGAGTTCTGCGCTGACGTCTGGCGTCTTGGAAGTTCTGCCTGTGGCAATCGCTGTAGCTTTAAACTCAAAGCTGCCTTCCTTAAGCGGTCGGAAGTAAGCCTCATTGCCCGATACAGATGTCGCCGGAATCAAGGTCCAAGTCGTTTTGCCTTCCAAGCGATAGTAGAACTTGTAGGTGGCCGATCCGCTTGCGTTCGCCGTCAGTACCAGTTTATCAGCCGTTGTTTCCAGCACTCGAATTCCGCCGGTTGCATCGCTTTCAAAATCGTCCATGCTGGCCAAGGGTTCGCCCTTATAGACCTGTACTTCACATATATCAAAAGAATCTACAGTGGTACGTGTCAGAGACCGAATCTCCGCCTTCACATAGAAGTGAGTATCGGCGGCTACAGCCGGCAGTTTCAGGGTTTTGGCCACATCGGTCACTGCGCCTGTGCCTGTGCTGGTTGTCCAGTCTTCCAGAACTTTATATGTAATACCGTTTGGCGAATACAAAAACCGGGTCTGGTAGTAGTCCGTTCCATTGCCTTCCGCGCTGTAGGTGACATTAAAGTTATTGCCCGTTACGTCATTCACCAGCGACGTGGTCGCAGAGGAGATATCAATCATCCGTGCGCCCATCTTGGTTTTATATAGGCTGTAATATGCGGTCTCGGTCGATACCGTATCAATGGTTACCCGACCTGTCGCCCGCGCTTCAACCCGGAATCTGAATTTACCTTCGGTGCTCGGTATAAACACAATGCTCTTAAGGTCTGACCAGGCCGTGCTGATGTATGTCCATTTGGTTGCGCCTTCCTTCTGGAAAGCATAGCGGTACTGGGTGTTGGACCTAGTTGTGGAAGTCAATGTGACGCCCGTTCCGATGTACTGCTGTTCGCTGTTGTCTCCCACATTGACGATGGAAACCTCGCCGTCCTTAATCGGATAGGCGACCATCAAGTTCGCCGTTGTCACCGCGCAAGCATCCTGCTCACTTGTTCTGCCCTCGGTCCGAATCGCAACCTTGATATAGTAAATCGTATCCTTGGCCACAGCCGGCAGAGTCGGAACCGTAATCTTCGCATCATACGTTTCACCCAGCGCTAAAATCTGGTGTAAATAATCCTGAAGCATGGTATAGTTCTTACCGTCAACAGAATACCACAGTCTGTATTCCACAGGATCGCCGTCTTCATTCTGGGCAATATCCAGATTCAGCGTGACGTTTTCACCGTTCACATAGTCCTTCTTTTCCGCGCTTAAGTTGTACACCGCCTTGGCGGCTTTTGCATTACTGTACAGGGTATATCCCTGATAATCATAGTTTATCACATCAAAGGTAGATCGTCCGCTGGACATCGCTTCCACTCTGAAGTAATAGGTTCCCTCATCAGTTGGAATAAAGTTTATGCTGCTGTTTGTCGTTGTCGTCACGGTTGCTGAAGTACTCGTTGTGGTGGTATCTGTCGATGTGGTTGCCACCGGAATATTCGTCCAAGCCGTGGTGCCTTCATTGCGATAGCTGAACTGGTTGACGGGAGTTTCTTCATAACCTGCCCGATTTACAGCTTCAGCTTTCAGTGTAATACCGTCTGTCGGCACCACCTGTACCGGCGTTCCGTTTCCGACGCCCGTCAGCGTGACGCTCTGCAGCGGCATAATGGTGTACATCTTAACTATTGCCAGGTTGGATCGGTCAAACAGGGTGGTCGTCGCAACGCCTTTTACACGGATTTCAACCGCGAAGCGGTACGTAACGTCGGTGGTTGTTATCGGAGTCGTCAGTTCAATTTCGGTCAGCCCCGCCGTCGGGTAATCATCCCATCCAAGGCCGCTGACATTTGCCCAGGTTCCACCATTCACGTTGTAGATCACACGATATTCCAATTCGTAGCGCGCTGGAATATCCGAGGTATCCACATCTATGCCCAGGGTAATATCTTCCCCAACACGAATTACATTGCTCGATACATCGGTAATTGTGACACGTCCCGTCGTAATCGGGGTCGGGTTGGCAACGGTGATGGTTTTAATCACTGAGATGCCCGTATCCGCTTCGTTTCCGCCCATACGCGCGCTGGCCCTAATCCGCCAGCTGCCCACGCCATCCGCGTACCACGTGATGGTGCCGTCTCCCCAATCCGAAATCGTTTCCCAGTCTCCGCCCTTGTAGCTGGCTTCAAACTTATATTCGGCACGATCGCCGACCGTAATCACCGTCGATGTAGCCGCTGCGGTGAGCGTGAAGTCTTGATAGGCTTTTGGTGTGGTCACCGACGAGACCAGCGTCACCTTGCTTAAGGATTTCTGCTTGCCTCTATCCACCGTGATACCGGCAGTTTCCATAGCGACCGCGTTCGTTTCCGATGCGCTGGTGCTTGAGAAATCAATAAAGTTGCCGCTGACATTGATTCTCTCCAGAGTGCTGGAGGATGACCAGTCTGGCAGTTCTGTCACTTTGGCTTTGTTCACTTCAAAATATCGGATAGCATCCCAACTGTCCAAACTGGCAGGGAGCGATGTGACACCGGTATTGCTGAAAACCGCATATTCTAAGTACGGTAAATCACCGAATGCGCTGACGCTCGTCAAGGACGGCGAATTGTAGACATACAGTGTTTCCAGGTTTCTAATCTTGGACAAATTCGTCGTGTAGGTTAACGTATTGACCGCCATATAGTCGGTCATCAGTAAAACACTCATCGGCACCTGAGAAGCGCTGGTCAGTGCATAGTAGGTCCTGAAAAATGACTGAACCGCTGTGTCCGGCATGCTGATGGACGAATCCGGATCGTATGTTGTTAAGGATACGGCATAGTCCCCGGTGTCCGAATTCAACGATTGCAGCGCATAGGTGTAGGTCTCGCCGGATGTCAGTGTGCAGGATAGTCCGCAGTTATAGTAATACCAGCCGGTTCTGCCCGGAATCGCGATATCGTCATTGCTGCCAAGCACAGTGCCGACAGAGTTCGTCAAAGTGACCGCCACGTCGGTTCCGCCAATCGAGTTGAAGTAGAAGTCGCCGTTCGAGGGTGCGGTAAATGTAAAGTAGTCAATATCGCCGACAGTTTCCAGCTCGCCGGAAAGCTTATCGTTCACACCAATCGTTGAGGAAGAGGCGATGGAGAAGACGTTGGTATCTCGCGTGAAGCTTAAGGAGAAGGGGGGCAAATCCTGGGTACTCGAAACATATACTGTATAATCACCCTTCACCGTACAGGTCGTACTGAACGTATCGTCTGTACTGGTTTCACTGCCGGTATAGATGACGTCTCCATTTGTATCTTCAATCACCATCTGTGCCGATTTTGCGCTGTCGTCCACGGTCAAACCAAAGACGATGTCCGTGTTCGCTTCGGCGTGTACCGTGTATGCATCCACATCCGTGCTGGTCTCAATATAGGAACCCGCGCGTGTGCCGCCGGATACCGCAAAGGCATCCGCCTTGGTACCACCGATCACATCCTGATATAATTTGACGCTGTAATTGCCCACCGCGCCTTCAAACCCTTTGATGCAGATATAGTAGGTTTCGCCGTCTACGGCCGAAAACGCGGCCTGCTGAGACACAGCCGGAGTGGTTTCGGCAACGGGTTCCAGATCGGAAGAAAGAATGCTGACATCCATCACTTCAGAATCCAGACCCTGAACGTTGACCAGAATATCGGCGTCACCCGCGGCTGTATAGGTAAACCAGTCCGAATCGCCGTCGTAGTCAATCGCGCTTTGCACTTCTTTTTCGTTGGTCACCGTGTAAGCGCTGTCCTGTTCGCCGATATCCAGCGCCAGCATCACCGCTTTTTCGGCGTTGACCTGTCCATAACCATAGTAGATATCCTTGCCGGATGCGCCGAGGTCGTCGGCCGACGTGTACAGAATATCCTTGACTTCACTGACACTCAGTGTGCTGTCCGCATCCAAAAGCAACGCCGCAACGCCCGCAACAACAGGTGCCGCAAACGATGTTCCGTTGCCTGATTTATATGTTTTGCTGTACGCCGTCGAAGTCATATTTTCGCCCGGCGCCGCAATATCTTTGGCTTCGCCATAGTTTGAGAACGAAGAAAATGTTCCGTCCGAACCCGTGCTGGTCACCGAGATGGCGTCTTCACAGTCCGAAGGCCAGGAACCCGCCGAAGAGGACGAATTACCCGCGGCACAAACCACGACCACACCGGCATTCGCCGCATTGGAGATGGCTGTATTCATCAGGGAATCATAGTATGCGCTGGCGAGCGACATGTTGATGACGTCCGCACCCTTGGAAACCGCATAGTTGATGCCTTTGATGATGTTCGCAGAAGAACCGGTACCTGCTTTGGTCATGACTTTAACCGCAAGCAGTTTGGCTCCCGGCGCAACACCGCTGACGCCGATACTGTTGTTCGCCTTGGCGGCGATGATGCCCGCCACCATCGTGCCGTGGCCGTTGTTGTCCTGACCGGTAATGTTCTCACCGGTAAAGCAGGTGCCGCCCGCAATCTGGCCGGAAAGGTCCGGATGGCTTAAGTCGATGCCCGTATCGAGAACCGCCACCGTCACGCCGGATCCGGATGTGAATCCGTTCAAGCTGCTCCAGGCGTCCACCGCACCGACCGCATCCAGAAACCATTGATTCGAAATCATCGGGTCATTGGCTGTCAGCGTTTCACTGGCTTCTTCGGTGACAAATTCAACCGTGCTGGAATCCGCCGCGGCAGTTTCTGTGCTTTCAGCATCCCCTGCATCTTTTTGGCCTTTATAGAAGCGCTTGCTCTGGCTATCAAGAACGCTTTGCGCATCATAAGTATCCGATTCGGTCACTTCATAAAGGTAGTTCGGCTGAGCCGCCACTGTACCCAGTTCGTCCTTGAGGGTCTGGTAAAACGCCTGAGTGCTGGATCCTTCCGGAACATTGACCAGAATGACGCCGTCCATAATCTCGCTGTCGGTGGAAGCGCCGCTGGCCGCTAAAACCTGCTCCATCGCGTCGCGCTCTTCATCCGAACTGTAAGCCAGAATAATCTGATCGGCTGCGTAGTCCGTTCCTTCAACCAGATTGTCGAAGTCCGGCTCTTCTACGCGCATACTCTCGTAGACCTCGGCTTTATATTCGGCCGCTGCCGCTTTGGCCGCCGCCCGATTCGAAAAGACTGAGTTGAAAGCCTGTTCGGCGCTGTCTTTGTCGATAAACACAACACCAAGGACAACCGCTGTAATGACCAGTACTGCCGCCAAAATTGGAACTAAAATTTTTTTCTTCATAACCGTTTTTCCTTAGATTTTTTTAATGCGAAGGGATGATTTGACATTTTATTATGCATTTTTCATTTCTTTGTTCGTTTTTTAACAACCTTGCATATTTTAGCATAGCCCGGTAAGAAACATATTATTATCATACTTTTTTAATAAAATATTCACAGAATATATATGTGGAGAACAACCCCGTCATGCGCCTCGATGCGTGTTCTTCCCGGGAGGCTTCCGCTGTGTGCGGGCAAAAATAGCGTGGTAAGCGTACGCCGGAATGCCGAATATCTTCGTTTCTCAGTATAACACAGTCAAAGGTGCCGGGATGTAAATAATTTAGCGAAGGCCTGTTTTCCCCGACCGATTTATGGTTTAATGGCATGGAGGTGTACTTACTATGGATAAACAATCAAAAAAAGATCTGGCGGCGCAGTACAAAACCCGCGTTTCTGTCGGCGGTGTATATGCTATCCGTTGTACCGGCAGCCAACAGGTCTGGCTGCGCAAAACCACCGATATGCAGGGCGCGAAGAACCGACACGCCTTCTCCATTTCAACCCGTTCCTGCCCCGAACCGAGTATGCTGGAGGCCTGGAAGGCTTATGGCCCCGAAGCTTTCAGCTTTGAAGTTCTGGAGACGCTCGAAAAGAAAGAATCCGACACT
>ERZ1645192.956-NODE-956-length-24350-cov-6.034287_pt1 | contig 24350 bp, 14 predicted proteins | sample MGYA00575354_ERZ1645192 | MGnify/ENA primary metagenome ERZ1645192 (study PRJEB40844, sample SAMN11349763) | freshwater sediment metagenome | isolation source: river sediment | host: Sediment | place: India: Faizupur Khadar , New Delhi | collected 2017-02-21 ... | reverse complement strand
CGGAGCTTTAAGGCTTTCCTGGTCGTTGGGGAAGGCGGGAAGGTCGGCTACGATTTTCCGTCCAGGGACGAGTAGGCTACATTCCGCGGTTGGCCTTCCAAAGCATGACGGCGCCGGCTGCCTGGAATAGGAAGTTGGGCAGCCAGACCAGGAGGTGAGGCGCGTATCCGGGCTGGTCGTCGAGGCCTGAAGCCACCAGAACCATGCCGTAGTAAACGGCCACCAGCAGCAGGGCTATGGCAATCCCCACGTTTGTCTCGCGGCGGTGCACCCGAATGCCGAGCGGAATGCCCACCAGGGTGAATCCGAAGCAGGCGAACGAAAACGCCACCTGACGATGCATTTGAAAGCGGATGGGCGTCTCCATGTTTTCCCGTTGCTGCGCCAGTTCCGCCTTGATGGCGGCGAGTTGGCGTTCAACCTCGACCCCTTCCTTAATGCTGATGCTCTGCATCTGGCTCTTCACTTTTTCCATCTCACTCTGCAACTGGAGAAAGCTCAGTTCCGACAGCTTTACCCGGGGCCCCTTTTTGCGGGCGCTCATGTCCAGTTCGAGGGGCACTTCCTCAAAAGCCATGATGCCCGCCGGCCTGTCCTGGCCGAGCGTGACCAGCCGGCCGTCATAGAGCGAGATGTTGATGAGTTCTCTCGCGCTGTCGAACGTGAACGTGCCGCGGGGCGCGCGGATGGTTTCAGTGACGTTTGTCTTGTCGCGCAGGATGAAAACGATCACTTCATGGAGCTCGCCGTTGCGATTTTTGCCCGCGTAGAAAATGAAGCCCGGGAAATCCCGTATGAACCTGCCCTCGGGCAACTGGGCGCTCGAGAACTCGGCGCGCAACTCAAAGTAGAGCTCCTTGTAGCCGGCGCGGCAGCGCGGGCCGAGGTCCATGTTGATGTAGGAGGCCAGTCCGCACAGGGCGAGGCTGATCAGGAGAATCGGGGTCACCAGCGAGAGCAGGCTCATGCCGCTGGCGCGCACAGCGGTTAGTTCCTGGTCGGCGCTGAACCTTCCAAATACCAGCAGCGTGGCGGTGAGCATCCCCATTGGCAGGGCGAACACCAGCACGTATGGAATCAGGAGGGCAATGGCTTTGGTGACAATCCAGATGCTGACCGTGCCGCTAATGAGCAGCGGGAGAATCTCCTTGAGCGCATTGCCGAGCAGCAGCACGAACGTGAAAACCGCCACGGTCATGATCAGCGATGCGATCACCTGGCGCGCAAGGTACCTGTGCAATGTTTTCACGCGCGTCTATCGTTGGCAGTTTTGCGGCTGAATTCAACTGCGGATGTTGGGCAGGTGAAACACGGGGCGCCGGGCATCGGGGGTAGAAAGCCGTTTTTTTGCGCCTGGCGAGGCCCTCCGCCGCCCATGCCTGCGCGTTCGTCGCACCGCAAAAAAGTCCTCGCAGCGGGTGTGCAAAGCGCCCGGATCCGCATTAGTATCTCACCGGGCTATGAGCGAAGTACTGTATCAGGGCGAGTTTCTGTCACTCGTCCGGGAAGGGCACTGGGAATATGTGGACCGCGTTACGGCGACGGGCGCGGCGATCATCGCCGCTGTTACACGTGCGAACAAAGTCCTGCTGGTGGAACAATACCGCGTGCCGTTGCATTGCAGAACCATCGAGATGCCAGCGGGAATCATGGGCGATGACCCCGGCAACGGCCGGGAGTCGCACGAGGAAGCCGCGCGTCGGGAACTGCTCGAGGAAACCGGCTATCGCGCTGGCCGGATGACAGCGGTCGCGCGCGGGCCGTCCTCGGGCGGCCTCACTTCTGAAGTGGTTACGTTGTTCATCGCTTCAGACCTGGAAAGGGCGCAGAGGGGCGGCGGGGTGGGGCAGGAAGACATTACGGTTCATGAAGTGCCGCTGGCGTCCGTGGATGCCTGGCTGGAGCAAAAAGCTTCGGCAGGCTTGCTGGTGGACCCGAAGATTTTCGCGGGACTGTATTTGCTGAAGAGGTCTGGAGATGGGGCGGCAGCTTCAGTCCGCTGAAGCGCAAACGCTTCCTCAGGTTCTGGAGTGGACTGGTGTTCCGGAGCTTTGGCGTGGGCCGGATGGTGCATTGCCGCTGGAAGGGAGTGCAAGAGCGGGAGGCGGCGGCCGCAGGTCAGGATGCCGCGCGGTTCTGGAAGGTGCTGGGCTACCGGGTGTTTCTGGGTTTTCCGGCACGATGGACGCGGAGGGTGTAACCTCTACCGTTTTCGAACGGTTCGACGGAGGCTTCGATTTCCAGCACGCGGTATCGGATGGTGTTGAGGCCATACGATTTGTAAGTGCGTGCGAAGAGTTCGGTTTCAACGATGCCGGTGTGATCGGCGATGGTGATGAATTTCATCGGTTCACCGGTGACCTGGTGGTAAATCCGCTGCTCGATGACCATACCGCAGGTGATCACTGTTTGCCCGATGAATTGGTCGAGGCGATGGACCGGGCAATAAGTTTCCCATGCGATATCCGGGAAAAGCTCCAGAGGATGGCCGCTGGCGGTGTAGCCGAGGAGTTCCTCCTCGGCCTGCAAACGGGAGACGCGTGTGGGTTCCTCCAGGGGAACGGAAGACAACCGGTCCAGGCCGCCCGGGGGCAGGAGCCAGAGTTGTGTCGCGGGAGAGGCTGGCGCGTGTTCGGTGGTGTGGCTGGAGCGTGCGTCTGCGAACCTGGCGGCAAGCGATTTGAAGTCCCAGTATTGCGCGGCACGAGTTGCGCCAAATATATCGAAGGCGCCGATGCGGATGAGCGCGTTCATTTCGTCCTCGTTCGGGACGACGCGCAGGTAAAAATCCGCCAGTGACTGGAAGGGGCGGGCCTTGCGCTCGCGAAGGATCCGCTCTGTGGTGCGTGTTGTGAGACCCTTGACCTGGAGCACGGGAATCCGGATCTGGCTTTCGGGCGTGACGGCGAACTCCGGTCCGGGCCAGTTGATGGAGGGCGGCAGCAACGGGATTCCGAGGCGGTGGCACTCGAGAATATAAACGAGCGGATGATAGAACCCTTTGCCGTTCGTGAGGACGGCTGCCATGAACTCGGCGGGGTAGTAGCGTTTCAACCAGGCGGATTGATAGGCCTCCACGCCGTAGGCGGTGCTGTGGGCTTTGCAAAAGGCGTAACCCCGGAAGCCGGTGATGAGCTTCCACACTTCGGCGGTCTCGGCCTCGCCGCGGCCCTGTTCGCGCGCGCACTGAAAAAATTCGGTTTGAATCTGCTCAATGACGTCCGTCTTTTCCCTGCCGAGCGCCCGGCGCAGAATATCTGCGCGCCCGGGAGGCAGGCTGGCAAAGGCCTCGCACATTTGGAGGATGTGCTCTTCGTAAACGACCAGTCCGTAAGTGCTGCGCAGGCAGGTTTCGAGCGAGGGGTGCGGGTAGCGGACGGGACTGAGCCCCTGGTAGCGTCGCGCGAACTCCAGCTTGCGGCTCTCGTTGGCCGCGCCGGGACGGATCACCGAAACGATGGCAATGAGCGTGTCGATATCCCGCACGTTGCACATGTTGCAAAGAGAAATCATGGCGGGGCTTTCAATGTGGTGCACGGCCCTGGCGCCGCCGGAAGCGATCAGTTCCCAAACCTCCGGATCATCCCACGGCTCGAGAAGATCAAGGTTGAACACCGGCGCGGAACCGGGTTTGGGTGATCCCGGCTGATCCCGAAGGATTTGCCTCACGTCCCGCATTGTTGCCAGGCCGCCCTGGGCGAGAATGTCCATTTTTACCAACCCGACGGCTTCGACGGAGTCCATGTCCAGGTGCGCTGTGGGATAACCTTTGGCGGAGATGAAGCAGGGTGTGATTTCGCGCATAGGTTGCCGCGATAAGACGACGCCGCACGGGTGCATTTTCGGATGGCGGGGAAATCCGTCGAGGAACTGGCCCATGGCCAGCGCGGTGGCAAAGGGCTCTTCCTTGAGCGGCAGGTCGCGGCATTCCTGCGTTTCGGCGGCGGCTTCCGTGAGTTCGCCCATGTGCGAATAATAGGGGAATCGTTCGGTGATGCGGCGGACCTGGTGGTCGGAGACGCCGAGGACTTTTGCCACTTCGGCGAAGGCGCTGCGGGCCTGGAACGTGGAAAAGCCGCCTACGACCGCCGTGTTGGCGGCGCCGAATTTTTCGAAGATCAGGTCCACGACGTCGTCTTTGCGATCGTGGGGAAAATCGACGTCGATATCCGGCAGCTTATTAAGCGCCATGCGGTCTTTATTGAGAAATCGGCGGAAATAGAGATCGAACCGGATGGGGCAGACGCCGCTGATGCCGAGGCAATAGCAGGCCAGGGAATCGGCCGCGCTGCCGCGGGTAATCCAGTCTATGCCGCGGCGTCGGCACTCCTGGAGGATGTCCCACATGATGAGGAAATACTCCTCGTATCCGACCTCCGTAATGATTGCCAGTTCCTCCTCGATCTGTTTTTGAAGGTTTTGGCGGGTCAGTCCGCGCGCGGTGTTTGCGCAGGCGGGGAGAGGCCGGCCCTCCGGGTAGCACTGGCGCAAGCCTTCCATGACCAGGCGCCGGAGAAATGCCGCCGGGCTTGAACCGTCCGGGGGCGTGTAGGCGGGGAACTGCGGCCTGCCGGGGCGCAACGTGAAGTTGCATCGCCCGGCAATTTCGTCGCTGTGTGTCAACAGTTCGGGGTGTCCGGCGAACAAAGCCCGGATCTCGGACGGCGCGCGAAAGTGGAAATCGCCGCCCTGGCGTTTCTCCGGGTGGGGCTGTCGCAGGAGCGTGAGCGTGCGAATACTCTGAACAATATCGTATTTCAGCCGGTCGGCGGGGGATTCGTAATGGACGGGCAGGGCGACCACGCAAGGCAAGTTGCGGGGGGCTTTCTCCAGTTGGTCCGGATGAGTGACGGCGAAATAAAACCGGTCTGAAAAAAGCCGTGCCAGGGCGGGGGCGTTGCTTACTGCCAGCAGGCCGTCCGAAAGTTTGGCGAGGCGGCTTTCAGAAATGACGGGCACCAGGGAGGAGCGGCCGGGTTGCGGATCGGAAGCAGGGACAGACGAAAGCAATTCGCACAGGTTTGTGTAGCCGCGCTGATTTTCCGCGTAGAGGCAGAGCTTTTGCCGTTGCCAATCCAACTCCGCGCCGATGATGGGCTTGATGCCAGCCTCGGCTGCGGCGAGCGCGAATTCGACCGCGCCATGAAGATTGTTTCTGTCCGTGAGAGCGATTGCGGGAAGGGAATATTTCTTTGCGAGACCAATAATGTCGTTCACGGACAGGGTCGAATCCAGGAACGAGTAGAAACTGTGCATGTTCAACGGCGCGAAGGTGGTTCTGGCAGCCTTTGAAACGCTCTGCGGGGTTTTTGGGGGTGAGCCCGGCTGGAAGCGAAGCTCCGGGGCGGGGGAGCTGTGGGGCTTCGCTCCCTTGCTGCGGACGAGCTTGTTTGCCAGCCGCTGGCGTTGAACCACCGCGATGTTGCAGGCGCGACGGTTCGAAGCTGCCGGTTGCCCGGAGATTTCGGGTTCCTGCGTCGTCTCGCGCAGAATAAAGTCGTGTCCCCGGAGCACGGCGGAACGTCCATACTTTGTGCGCAACTGGTCCACAACAACCGCGAGCCGTTGCTGCGCGTCGTGCTGCGCGGAGGAAGCATCCAGCCTTAGCCCGCCCCATAACGTGCCTTCGTACACGTTCGAGAGCTTGAGTGAAACCATTCGCAGGCTTACCCGTCTTTCCCACACCTTTCGAAGCAGCGCGGAAACTTTTCCGTAGATATCGCTTTCGAGGTTGGTGGGTTCCGGCAGGCTCTCGCCGGCCTGCTGCTCGTCCATGTCGTTGTAGCGGACCTTGACGGTTACGGTGCGGACGCTTTTGTGATCCGCGCGCACCTTCGCCATGAGCTTGTCGGCCATGCGCCGCAGCGTGGCGTCGAGGAAGGGCTCGTCGGTGATATCTTTTTCGAACGTTTCCTGTTCGCTGTAGGACTTTGCGGGAACACTTGCCGGCACGACCGGGCGCTCGTCAAAGCCTTGTGAAAAATTGCGCAACTGCGGGGCGGCGCGTCCGACCAGCAGGTTTAACAGTTCCAGGGGAGTCGCCGCCACCTGTCCGATGCGGGCCAGGCCGGCGGAATTGAGCTGGGAAGCCGTTTTTGGTCCCACACCCGGAAGCCAGCGAACCTCCAGCGGGGCGAGAAACGCTGTTTCGCTGCCTGCCGGGACGAGCTCGAATGCAGAGGGCTTTTTGAGTTTGGAAGCGATCTGGCTGACGAGTTTATTGGCGCCGATGCCCTCGCTGACCGGCAGCTTGAGAGATTGCCGGATGGCGTTCCGGATTTTTTCGGCGATGCTGACCGGAGGCTGCCGGACGCCTGTAAGATCGAAATATCCTTCGTCGATCGAGCCGATTTCGACGTCGGGGGTGACGTTGTAGGCGTAGGAAAACATCAACCGCGAGAACAGCTCGTATTTTTCGAAATCGCCGGGGAGCAGGATCAGCTTGGGACAGAGGCGCCGCGCCATGGCGGTGGGCATGGGTGTAAAAATGCCGAGTTTGCGCGCTTCGTAGGATGCGGAGGCGATAATGCCTCTTTTTTCGCCGCCGACGGCGATGGCCTTGCCGCGCAGGCGGGGGTCCGCCGCCTGCTCGACAGAGGCGAAAAAGGCATCGGCATCCAGGTGAACAATGGAGCGCATGAGCGGGTGGCAAAGTGAAGTTTATATGATACGCGGAGGTCTTCCGGGTTGGTGAATCGCCGCTTCACATATGGGCGATCGGCGGATCCTCCCGTCACCATTCCAATCAATAACCTTTGCTTTCAGGTTTTTCTCTTTCGCACCAGACCGACCATGACTCCCTGGATTTGTAGTTCCTGTTGCGGAATCAAATCCGGATAGTGCGGGTTTTCGGCCTTTAAAAAAGGTTTGCCCCGCAGCGTGACGAATGTTTTCAACGTGACATGGCCGTCGATCAATGCGGCTACGACGTCACCCGACCGGGGTTCGACCCCGTGCTCAATGATGGCGAGGTCCCCATCAATGATGTGCTTTCCGACCATAGAATCGCCGCGGACCCTGAGTCCGAACGTGCGGGCGGTGGGGCGTATTCCGATGGTGTTGACATCGACGAGCACGCAACCGTCGTTTTCCTGCGAATCGTCATTGGGCGGTCCGGCCGGGATCGAGCCGTAGATGGGGATGGAGACGATATTCTCGACGTTGATGTTCCGATTTTGGGGTGTGAGGAGGCGCAGGCCGCGAGCGCGCCGGGTATCCGAGGAGAGGACGCCTTTGGCGCGGAGCGCTTTGAGGTGATCGAGCGCGGCGTTTGGACTGCTGAACCCGAAATGGGCGGCGATTTCGCGGATGCTTGGGGGGAAGCCGTGATGTTGCTGGCTGGCCCGGATGAAGTCCAATACCTGCTGCTGACGGACTGTGAGGTTCTCGCCCATACTGTACAGATGTACAGTCTCTCCGCTCTCTTTGTCAATACGGATAATGTTGAAAGGAGTCCGGTTGTGCCACAATTTCGCACCATGCGAGTGATAACCACCACTTCTGCCATGCAACGCCAGGCCGGGGAATGGCTCCGGTCCGGAGAGAAAATCGGGCTTGTGCCAACGATGGGCTATCTGCACCAGGGGCATCTGAGCCTCGTACGTCGCGCCCGGAAAGCCGTCGGACCGAACAGTAAAGTGATCGTGAGCATCTATGTAAACCCGACTCAGTTTGGGCCTTCGGAGGATTTCTCCCGCTATCCGCGCAATTTTCAGAATGACAAGCGCTTGTGCGAAGGAGCCGGGGTGGACGTCATCTTTGCGCCTTCGGACAAGGACATGTATTTTCGCGGCGCGAAGGCCGGGTTCAGCACTTACGTGGTTGAGGAAACGTTGTCTTGCGTGATGGAAGGCAGGTCACGTCCGACACATTTTCGGGGTGTGACGACGGTTGTGGCCAAGCTGTTCAACATTGTGCGACCGGGGGTGGCGGTGTTTGGGGCGAAGGATTGGCAACAGGCCACGATTGTTCGGCGAATGGTTCGGGACCTGAATTTTCCGGTTAGAATCATTGTTGCGCCGACCGTGCGGGAGAGCGACGGGCTGGCGATGAGTTCGCGGAACAAATACCTGGAAGGGAGTTTGCGCCTCCAGGCGAAGGTGTTGTCGCGGGCGATCGGGCTGGCGCGGAGCGAGGTGCGCAAGGGAGCGAGCATCCCGGCAGGCAAACTGCGTCGGAGATGCCAGGAGCTGATAACCGCGGTTCCTGCTGCGCGTGTGGACTACGTCGAGTTTTTCGACTCTGAAACGCTTGAGCCGGTTCGATCTGTCGCAATGGGGACCCACATGGCGCTGGCCGTGTTTGTTGGGAACACCCGGTTGATAGACAACGCAAGGTTATAGGCATCCGGTCCTGCAGACGTTGTGCTGCCGGTTCGAAAAGTGGCGTTGCTCCCGCTGTTGCGCCCGCCGGGTGGCTGACCGTTATTGAGCTGGAAGGAACAGCGGGGTTGCACCGCGGTCCAAAGCGTTGACGGCGACCGGGATTACACAACCAGGTTCTGGTTCTTTGCGCGCGATTCGCGAGCCAGCTTTTCTTTAAACTGAATCACCTTTTTGCTCAGTGCCTGGTCCCCCAGCGCCAAGATCTGTGCTGCGAGAATGCCGGCGTTGCGCGCGCCGCCGATTGCCACCGTGGCTACGGGAATGCCGCCTGGCATTTGCACAATTGAGAGCAACGAGTCCATCCCGTTGAGCGCCTGGGACTGGATTGGGACGCCGATCACGGGCAGATGAGTGAAGGCGGCAGTTACCCCGGGCAGGTGGGCGGCTCCACCGGCGCCGGCGATGATCACCTTCAGGCCGCGTTTGTGCGCTGAGGATGCGTAACTTGCGAGGTCATCGGGCGTGCGGTGGGCTGAGATCACCCTGACTTCGTGCGCGATGCCGAACTCGGTGCAGACGTTTGCCGCGGCTTTCATGACTGGCCAATCCGAGTCGCTGCCCATCAAAATGCCTACCGTGGGTGCTGAGGAATTCTTCTTCATAATGAACGCGGCATACCATCCACCGGAAGCCCGATTGTATCAAGGCGAAATGAAATCCGGAACGGCCGTGTTGATTGCCGGGAGGGAGGCTGTTGGGCGGCTTTAGCCGGAATCCTGGGGGGTGTGCCAGCGTATGTTATAGACTTTGCTCCTTGAAAACCGGCGGGATTTTGAAATATTCGGGGTCACTGAATTATGGCACACGTGAAACTGCACATCCCGGGACCGGTGGAAGTCAACGAAAAGACCTTCCGCGCATTTTGTTCGCCGATGATTGGACATCGCGGGCAGGGCTTCAAAGATCTTTATGCGAAGATCCAGCCGCAGTTGCAGCAGTTGCTGTCCACAAAGCAGCTCGTGTACATCAGCACATCCTCGGCCTGGGGTGTGATGGAGGGCGCCATACGGAACTTGGTTTCGCGGAAGGTGCTCAACTGTATGTGCGGTGCGTTTTCGGACAAGTGGTTTGATGTTTCGAAGCGTTGCGGCAAGGATGCTGAGGCGCTGCAGGTGCCCTGGGGATCGCCCATCCGGGCCGAACAGGTGGATCAGAAGCTGGCGTCGGGACAGTTTGACGCGCTCACGCTGATTCACAATGAAACCTCCACGGGTGTGATGAGCCCGTTGCAGGAGATTGCCGCGCTCAAGAAGAAGTATCCCGACGTCATGTTTATCGTGGATTCGGTCAGCTCGATGAGCGGTGTGCCGCTGAAGTTTGACGAGCTTGGGATTGATGTTCTGCTGGCCGGCACGCAGAAGGCTTTTGCGATGCCTCCCGGCACGGCCGTTTTTGCATGCTCGAAGGCGGCGCTCGAAAAAGCAGCAACGGCAAAGGATCGGGGCTATTACTTTGATTTGATCGAGTTCCAGAAGAACGCCGAGCAGCACATGACCCCCAGCACCCCGAGCATCGGGCACGTGTTTGCGCTTTCATCCAAGCTTGACGAGTTCTTTGCCGAGGGGCTCGACGCCCGTTACGAGCGGCATCGCCGGACCAACAAGATGACGCGGGACTGGGCCGCCAGGCACGGGTTCAACCTGTTTCCCGAGCCCGGCTACGAGTCGATGACGTTGACGTGCGTGAACAATGGCGCAAAGCCCGGCAAACGCACCGTGGATGTGCCCAAGCTGCAAAAGTTGGTGAAGGACGCCGGTTTCCTGATTGACGGTGGTTATGGCAAGATTAAGGGGACCACCTTCCGCATCTCGAACATGGGTGACGAGACTGAGGCGACCATGTCGAACCTTTTCGCGGCGATGGACGAGGCGATGAAGCAGTTGTAGGCGGGGGCATTGCCGGGATGCCGTTCAGGGGTTGAGCGCGATTTTTTCGCGCAAGGAAACGAAACGGCCAGCGGCAATTGCATGGCGGCGATAGCGCTTTGCCATATCAACGCATACATACTTTTTGGTTTCCGCAGTGAAAAAGTTTATGCCGGAAGTTATGCGTGTTTATGCAGCTTTTTGCCTGGTGCTCTCCGTCCTGCAGTTGTGTGCCGAACCGGCCGCAACGGTGCGCATTGTGAAAAAGAGCTACCGCACTTATCCGTTTTCTGATCCCAACCCGATTCCCCAGGCTGGCCGGATTTATCCGTATTATCGATTTGATGGTTACACGGACCTGGGCACCCAAAGGGAATGGAAGGTCATTGAATTGGAAAACAATTATCTTTGTGTTTCCATTCTTCCCGAAATAGGCGGAAAGATCTGGTCCGCAGTTGAGAAATCCACGGGCCGGTCCTTCATATACGACAACAAGGTGGTGAAGTTCCGGGATGTTGCCATGCGGGGTCCCTGGACAAGCGGTGGGATTGAGGCGAACTACGGGATCATCGGTCACACGCCCAACTGCGCGACACCCGTGGATTACCTTACTCGCACCAATGCGGACGGGAGCGCGTCGGCGTTTATCGGTGTGCTGGACCTGCTCACGCGCACCTGGTGGCGCATTGAAATCAACCTTGCGCGCGATGCCGCATGCTTCAGCACGAGGTCCGTTTGGTTCAATACCTCCGGCATAGAGCAGCCGTATTACACCTGGATGAATGCCGGCATCAAGGCGGCTGGAGACCTGGAACTCGTCTTTCCGGGAACACACTATATCGGTCATGAGGGAGATTCAGCGCCGTGGCCAATGCACCCGGGCAACGGGAAGAACCTGTCCTTTTACGAACAGAACGATTTTGGCAGTTACAAGTCGTATCACGTCCTTGGAAGTTACGCGGACTTTTTTGGCGCGTTCTGGCATGATGACGATTTTGGCATGACCCGCTGGTCGCGGCGTGACGACAAGGTTGGAAAGAAGGCGTGGATCTGGGGGCTTTCGCGGCAAGGCATGATCTGGGAACGGCTGCTGACGGATCACGACGGGCAGTATGTCGAGGTGCAGTCCGGTCGCCTGTTCAACCAATCCACTGCCGGCAGCACGCGCACACCGTTCAAACACCGGGGCTTCGCGCCTGGCGCGGTGGATACATGGACGGAATACTGGTCGCCGGTGAAAGGTACGAAGGGGTTGGTGGATGCGAGTGCATGCGGCAGTTTGAATGTCACCTGCGGAGACGAGGTCGAGATTCACTTTTGTGCAACGCGCGCGATGGACGACCGGATCGAGGTTTTTGACGGTGACCGCAGGATTTACAACGCGCGCCTGGCTTTGAAGCCAATGGAGACATGGTCCGGGAGCATCAACGCCGGCATCCCGAAGGAACGGCTGCGTGTGCGGTTTGGCAGCGGGCTTGTGAACTGGAGCGGAGCGCGGGAATCTCTTGCGCGTCCGCTGAAGAGTCCCGACAACTTTGATTGGGACTCGGTGTTCGGGCTGTGGCTGAAGGGCAAGGAAGCCATTCGCCAGCGCGACTATGACGATGCGGAAGCTTTCCTGAGAGCGTGCCTGAAGAAAGACCCGCACTATGTGCCCGCGCTGGCGGACCTTGCGATGCTGCGCTACCGCGCAATGGATGATGCAGGCGCATTTGAGCAGGCGAAACATGCACTGGCGGTGGATACATACGATGGCGCCGCAAACTACTACTACGCATTGGCCGGGCTTGCGCTCGGGAAGGTCAACGATGCAAAAGACGGGTTCGATATCGCCGCGCTTTCGCCGGAGTATCGCGTTGCCGCGTGGACGGGCCATGCCAGGCTGCGCCTGTCTGAAAACGATCCCGGCGGCGCCGAAGAATACGCGAATCGGAGCCTGACCGCGGAGCCGATGAATATCGAGGCGCTGCAATTGCTGGCAGTTTGCGCGCGTGTGGCGAAGGACCCGGTTCGGGCGACGAAGGCTGTCGGGCGTTTATTGGGTATCGATCCTCTAAGTCACTTCGCGCGAGCCGAGGAATTTCTGGCCACCGGCAAGAAGGCCCAGGCATCCGCGCTGGTGGAAGGCATTCGCAACGAGATGCCGTGCGAGACCTTTCTTGAAATGGCGGCATGGTATCGGGGCTTGGGAAGGGCAGGGGACGCTTTGAGGCTGCTGGAACTTGCCGAACCGAACGCGGAAATCCTTTACTGGAAGGCGTATCTCCAGAATGGTTTGAGGAAGGGAAATGCCAGACAGGCTCTGAAAGATGCGGATCGGGCTTCCCCCTGGCTTGTGTTCCCGTTCCGGCCCGAGAGCCAGGCCGTTTTCGACTGGGCCGCCGACCAAAGTCGGAGCTGGAAGCCGAAGTATTATCTCGCGCTTCTTGCATGGAGCCGGGGCGACCAGGCTCGTGCGCTCGAGCATTTGGATGCCTGCGGTGTTGAGCCTGATTATCCGCCGTTTTACGCGGCCCGCGCAAAGTTGAACCGTTCCCGTGATGGCTCGCTTGTCGATCTGAAGCGCGCCGCATCTCTGGAGCCTGGCGAGTGGCGGTACGGGAAGTTGCTGGCGGAGAGATTGATTGAGGACAATGAAATCGGAGCGGCACTTGAGATCACCGGGCGGCACTTCGGGGCGTCCCCATCGAATCACATCATTGCCCTGCTGCACGCAAGGACGTTGCTGCTCGACAGGCGTTACGCGGAGGCGAGCCGTGTGCTGGGCAGCATTACCGTCCTGCCCAGTGAGGGGCAGGCGGATGCGCGTGTTGTGTATCGCGAGGCTGAGCTCATGCTCGCGGCGTCGGAGATGAGAGTGGGCAAAATTGAGAGAGCGCTGGCGCATGTGGCTGCGGCGCGTGAATGGCCGGAGCGGCTCGGCGCGGGAAAGCCCTACCCGAACGAGGTGGATGAGCGTTTCGAGGACTGGCTCACAGGGGAGTGCTTTTTGAGGCAGGGCAAGGCTGGTGAAGCGCAGGCTCTATTCGAGAGATTTGTTGAGGTGGAACGGGCTACCGGGGGGGCGCGGGGTCTCATGGCGGCGCTTGCGCTCAAGAACCTTGGCAAGCAAGACCAAGCCGATCAGCACTTCAAAACCTGGGCCGAAAGCGGAAAGAATGCAGACCTGATCGGATGGGCCCGGCGCGTCTTTGCCGGTGAGAGGGTCCCGTGGGCTGGTTCTCAACCATCGAGTCTCGAGTTGCGGGTGCTGACGGAGGCCTTTGGGCCAGCCTGAGATGCACCTCGTATTCTTCCGATTGCCGCATTAAATCGGCAGGCTACATACCACCTCCCGGGATTTCCGAAGGTTTGTGGAATGCAGAGAGGTGTTGGTGGTTGCCGTTCGGCTTGAAACTGTTGGTCCCGGCGCGGCTATTCCCTGGTTTCGCGCGAGGGGCGTAGTCCGAGTTCGCCGAGTTTTTCGCGCATTTTCAGGCGGGTGACGCCGAGCCATCGGGCGGCCTTGGCCTGGTTGCCATCGGCCAGTTGGATTGCTTGTGAAAACAGCTCGGGCTCGAGGTCCGCGATCATCCGTGTGTAGGCGGATTGTTCCTCGCCTCGCTGGACTCTTGCGAGCAGGTCGGCGATGTAGGAGGCGTGGGTTTGGTTCCTGGCCACGACAGGTTCGCGGGATTTTGCGACGACGCTTCGGACGTGGTCGAGGCCGATGGCGAATGGCTTTGACACGATCAGCGCCTGGCGTACGACATTCTCGAGTTCGCGGACGTTTCCCGGCCAGGATTGGGTTTGGAGCCATGCGATGGCATCGGGGTGCATCGAGGCATTCTCGACGCCGAGTTCTCCGGCGTAGCGCCGGATGAAGAACCTCACCAGGTCGGGTATGTCCTCCGCCCTTTCTTTCAGTGCAGGAAGGCGAATAGTTACGACACTGAGGCGATAGAACAAATCCTCGCGGAATTCCTTTTCCTGAATGGCGGCTTCGAGGTCGCGGTGCGTAGCGGCGAGAACGCGAACATCCACGGGGATGGTTTCGTCGCCGCCGAGCCTCTGGATGCTGCGTTCCTGGAGGACGCGGAGCAGTTTGGCCTGGGTGCTGGAGGAAAGGTCGCCGATTTCGTCGAGGAAGATGGTGCCGCCCTGTGCCTGCTCGAAACGACCGATCCTGCGGTTCTGGGCGCCTGTGAAGCTGCCTCGTTCGTGGCCGAAGAGCTCGCTTTCGAGCAGCGTTTCAGGAATCGCAGCGCAGTTGAGAGCGATGAACGGTTTTTGTGCGCGATCACTGTGCTGATAAATGGCGCGGGCGATGAGTTCCTTGCCGGTGCCGGTGGCGCCGCGGATCAACACGGTGACGGGAGTGGCGGCAACGCGTCCGATTTCCTTGTAAATGCCCTGCATCACCCTGCTTTGGCCGACGAGGGCGGCGGCGGAGGTGTCCGACGCTCCGATTTCCACGGTTTCGGACATGAGACGCGAACTGGCCACGGCTCTGGCCACGAGGTCCAGGAGCTCATCCGCCTCGAAGGGTTTCACGAGGTACTCGCAGGCGCCCAGTTTCATGGCCTCGATTGCGGTTTCGGTGGTGCCGTGGGCTGTCATCATGATGACCGGGAGGCGCGGGCGGGCCTCGTGCAGTTCGCGCATCAGTTCAAGGCCGCTCAGGCCCGGCAGCTTAAAATCGGTAATGACGAGGTCGCACGGGCTGTTCCTGGCCATCGTCAAACCTTCGTCTCCGCGCTCGGAAGCGAGCACGGTGTAGCCTTCCGCCTGGAGCACCTTCCGCAAAGCGGAAGCGGTGCCCGGATCGTCCTCAATGAGCAGCAATGTTGGAGCTATCATTCGTCATAGGCAGCACCACCTCGAACGTGGTCCCGCGATCTAACTCGGTTTCGTACCGCAAAACACCACCATGCTTTTCCACTATACGGGAAGCAATGGCCAATCCCAAGCCAGTCCCTCTGTCTTTCGTGGAAAAGAAAGGGTCAAAAAGCCGCTCCTCGATGGAAGGGGAGATGCCGCGGCCGGTGTCTGAGATCGAAAGGACAGCCACCCGCATCTGTTTGTCGTTGAGATCGATTTGGTCCTCGCGCGCTTGTATCGTGATTGCGCCGGGGCCGTCGATGGCCTCGGCAGCGTTCTGGAGAAGATTGATCAGGACCTGTTTGAGCTGGTGTGGGTCCGCGCGGACCGTGAGATCGGGGCCGGGTGTCAGGAACAACTGTTTGCCGTGCCGCTCGAACTGGTCACGCAGGAGCCGCTGGACTTCGGTGAGTGCCCGGGTTGTGGAGACAATGGAGAGCTCCGGTTCTGACGGACGGGCGAACCGCAGGAAATCCTTCACGATGCGTTCGAGCCTGTTGATTTCATTGGAGATGATGCTGGCGTCTTCGTTACCCGCGAGTTCTGGGACGGTCTTTTCGAGGCTAAAGAGTCTGAACTTGATGGCTGTGAGCGGATTTCTGATTTCGTGGGCGACTCCGGAGGCGAGCACCCCCAGGGAGGCGAGCTTTTCCTGGCGTTCGATGATTTTTTCGCTGCGGCTTAGACCGCGGCGCAGCGGGGCGATCATGCCGCGATAAACCTGCAAGGCAAGGGTTGCGGCCATGACGATGATCAGGGCGAGGGTTATTTGGAGAAGCCGTTGGTGATTGGATAACGTTCGTTGCGTTGAGTAGAGGAACTGCTCGAAGCCCCTGCCCTGGAGGGCGACAAGTTGATCGCAAAGACCGAGGAGCTCCCAGGAAGCGTTCTGGACCTCGATGTACACTTTTTCAAAGGTGTCCAGTGCGGGCGGGGGGCTTTCCGGAGACAGGATTCGTTCGGCACTCGCCAGGTATGCCGTGAAGCTTTCATCGACCTTATCGAGGAACTGGAGGTCATCCGCGAGGCCGAGGGTTTTGATCAGTTTCGAGTTTTCCGCGCCGACGACGTGCAGTCGGTTCATTTGCACCCATTGGTGCAGGTCTTTTGCCTCGGCATCAAAGGCCTCGGCGATGGCGGTTTCACGGCTGCGGCCGTACTGCAGGAGTTTGCCGTTGAGGCTGCGGATGCCACTGCGCAGCGTAACCCCGAGATAGAACGTTTCGCTTCTAACGGCCGCATGCTCTTTTTGCAGTTGTTCGAGTTGTTTCCAGCTTGTGTGAGTAATCCAGCCGAGCAGGGCTCCGCCGCACACAATGATCAAGACAAACCCTAAAACCCTAATCTGGACTTGTGGATCAAGCCTTGTGATCCGGCGAAAACCACCGGTGGCACTTTTTGTTCCACGCATGCTGGAGTTCTAACAGGAAAAACAGCCTCGACCCAGCCGAAACTGCTTGAATTAGGGGATTTTTGACGGTTGGCATGGATCACGCTTAAAATGCCGGGCCAGCGGAGGCGCGTTCCTTCAGAAACAGTGCAGGCCGTTAGGTATTGAAACAGATGGCATATCGAATTTTGATTATTGACGACGATTCATCCGTCCGGTGCTCGGTAAAACGAGCCCTGGAAGTGAGCGGCTATGCGATTGTGCATGCCGAGAATGGGGAGCATGGGCTGGAGGATTACAAACGGGAGGATTTTGACCTGCTGCTTTTGGATCTTGATCTGCCTGAACTGAAAGGCTGGGAGATCCTTGAGTATGCTACGGCGCATCGTCCGGAGATACCGGTGGTGCTGCTGACGGGCATGCTGAGCGAGTGCGAAGCGGGCTCCTTTGCCGGCACCGACGCCGTTCTGGAGAAGCCCACCGATGCCAGGAAACTGCTCACAGCCCTGGAGAGTGCGCTGGCCGAGAGCAGAACCGAGCGCATGGAGCGGCTGCGCAATGGCTTTTTGAAAACCCCCTTTCTCCCGGCACATGGTGCGAGTCCGTCCCCTGCGGAGGGGCTCTATGCCCCGGGTCTCCCGGCACACGCGGCCGGGAGGCCTTCCCCATTGCTGTCCACCGAGGCATCCATATGCGACTAGTCATCGTCTCAAACCGGCTGCCTTTTACGGCCACGATTAAAGACGGCGCCCCGAATATCAAGCCGAGTGCGGGCGGGCTGACGACCGGTTTGTGGAGTTACCTTGAGCAGAACAGCAGCCAGGGAACCGGCGCGATTGACATTCTCTGGCTTGGATGGCCTGGGGCCAACATACCTGTGGAGCAGCAGCCCGCATTGATTGAGTTAGCCGAAAAGGAATTCAAGTGCCATCCCGTGTTCCTGCCCGAGTCCAGCATAGAAGGGTTTTATCACGGCTTTTGCAATAAGACCCTTTGGCCGCTCTTCCATTACTTTCCCACACTAACGCGTTACGAAGAGCAGGACTGGCAGGAGTATAAACGCGTGAACCAGTTGTTTGCGGATGCATTGGTGCCATTGCTGCGCCCGGACGATGTTGTCTGGGTGCATGACTACCAACTCATGCTGCTGCCGCGGCTGATACGGCAGGCGCGGCCCGAGATACCCATCGGCTTCTTCCTGCATATCCCTTTTCCATCGTACGAAAATTTCCGGCTGCTGCCGCGGGCGTGGCGGCTGGAATTGATCGAGGGGGTGCTTGGGTCCAGCCTGGTGGGCTTTCATACGCACGACTATACACGCGATTTTCTGACCAGTGTGCTGCGAACCGCGGGTCACGAGCACCAGCTTGGGAGCCTGACTTTGAAAGATCGGGTCGTGAAGGTGGATACCTTTCCGATGGGTATTGACTTTGAACGGTTCGCCCAGGCCGCGGCTTCCGCCGAGACGGAATCCAAAGTGGCGGAGTTGCGGAAAAGGTTCGCCGGGCAGAAGGTTATTTTCTCCGTGGATCGGCTGGATTACACGAAAGGATTGATCAACCGGCTCCGGGGCTACGACGCTTTTCTCAAGACGCGCCCCGAGTGGAGAGGCAAGGTGGTATTTGTGATTTCAGCGGCGCCCTCGCGGACGGGGGTGGATGCCTATCGTGCGATGCGGCAGGAGCTGGAGCAGGCGGTTGGGCGCATTGGAGGCGCTTACGGCAATCTCGGCTGGGTGCCGCTGATTTACCAGTACCGGGACATGAGCTTTGAGGAGATCGTGGCCATGTATCGGGCCTGTGATATCGCCCTGATCACGCCGCTTCGGGACGGGATGAACCTGGTGGCAAAAGAATTTGTGGCGTCGCGCCCGGACCAGACAGGCGTGCTTGTGCTGAGTGAAATGGCAGGTGCTGCCAAGGAGATGGGAGAGGCGTTGATCATCAACCCGTTCCACGCGGACGACTTTGCCCAGGCGATTGATCAGGCTTTGAAGATGCCTGTGGAAGAACAGATCCAGCGGAATCAACTCCTGCAGGACCGCCTGCGGCGCTACGATGTGAAGCGCTGGGCGCAGGAGTTTATCAACGCCCTGATTGCAACCCAGAAGACAGAGGCGGCCCGTGGCGCGCGGTCACTGACCGGGAAGGTGCATGCCACGATGCTCCAGCAATACCAGGCGGCCACACGCAGGGCGTTCATGCTTGATTACGATGGAACCCTCGTACCGTTCGTCGATGATCCGCGCAAAGCGCGTCCGGACCAGGAGCTGATTGATCTGTTGTGCCGTTTGCCGGAGGATCCGGCGAATGAAGTGCTGATCGTTAGCGGAAGGCCCCGGCGGGACCTGGAGGCGTGGTTCGGCCATTTGCCGGTGGCGCTCGCCGCCGAGCACGGGGTGTGGCTTCGTCCGAAGCGCGCGGATTGGCGGATGCTCAAAGCCATCACGACGGATTGGAAAGACAGGGTGCGTCCGATCCTGCGACTGTATGTGGATCGGTTGCCCGGTGCGATGCTCGAAGAAAAGGAGTTCTCGCTTGCGTGGCATTATCGTCGCGCGGAGCCGGAACTGGGGTCCCTGCGCGCGCAGGAATTGTTTGACGATCTCGCCGAATACACAAGGAACGTGGATGTGCAGGTGCTGGTGGGCAACAAGGTGCTGGAAATTCGCAATACCGGTGTGACGAAAGGATCCGCGGCGCTTCAGTGGATGGCAGGGAACCCACCGGAATTCATCCTTGCGATCGGGGACGACTGGACCGACGAGGACCTGTTCCGAGTGTTGCCTCCTACGGCGTTTTCGGTTCGCATTGGTTTAGCCAAGACCGCAGCCAGGTATCATCTGACCAGCCATACGGCTGTGCGGCGTGTACTTCGCGAGTTGGCCGATGCCTCGGAACTCAAGCGGCGCTCACTGGTGGTTTCCGAGCCGCTAATTGTTCCGGCTTCCATGAGTGTTAAGAATCAGATCGGGCGGCTGAGCGCATCGGGTTGATTGACGCGCGAGCGGAGGGTTGCGAGGCGAAGATCCGGGAATATCCAATTCATGAAGTCATGTTGCGGCCGGGTGGAGCGTTTAGGGCGACGGGCCGGGGCCGATCAGCCTGTAAAAAGAGCGGATGGCCGTGGGAGCGGGCAGTGTGATCAAGCACTGCCCGTTGAAGAATGCCGGCCGATTGCTTATTGAAGTCCATTCACCACCCGGGATGACGGCCGTCTGTTGCAACTGAAATTCCGAAGCGGGGGCAGGCCATGAGAATTGGAGAAGTTGCCCGGTGCGCGCCAGGCTCAGTTGCGGCGGGGTGGCCAAACCGATATCTCCAAAGTTGCGGTACTCTGCGGCCGCCGCAGGGACGCCGGAGTAACTATCGCTCATGGATGTGGTGGCCATGCCAATCTCTACGGTTTGCGGATAGTTCGGGACGGGCGTGAACGAATCCGCGACCTGGATCCAGTCATGTCCATTTGCGCCCCCATAAACAATGAACTGGTTGCCGGTACGTTTAAGCCGCAGCCAGATATTCGGGTAGTTGATGCCTGGCCAGGGGACGCGCCAGTTGCCGCTTGCGACAGAGGACGTTCCATCCTGCGTTAATCGCCAAAACGCGGTCCAGTTTCCCTGACCAGGATAAACTGTCAGAGTGAAGTGGCGGCTCCCAACGGTCAGGTTTTCGCGCACCATGAGCGCGGCTTTCGCGCTGCTTGCCGCGCCGTCAAAGGAGGCCACCTGCACCCGCACGTCGAAGTCGCCAGTGCGTTGCTGGTGGATAAAATGGAAGACATCCGCCTCGTCCCAGATGTCTTTTCCGCCTGCCCGCACATCGATGTCGCCGTTGCCAACGGCAAGCGCACTACCGACCTCCATGGGGATGCCGATATCCTCGGCGGTCAAAGGCAGTCGCATTCCCTGGACCTCGCTATATACAGCGTTGCTCCACAAACCCATCACTCCGTTTGCAGCAAGCGTGAAAGATCCCGGCATGGCATTTTGCAGCGTGAGCGAGACCGATTTTCCGTCCGCGCGCAACATTGCATGGCCAATGATCGAGGCCGGAGTCAACTGGTAGGAAGCAGGCGCTTCCGCGCTGGATTGTTCGAGTGTGCGATCGAACCGCGCCCCTACGGAGTAACCGTCAAGGGAGGCCGCTGAAACCAGGACAGGCGCGTTGGTGTTCGGGGGAATCAGGAAGGCGGCCGGCAGTTGGGCGACGACAGCGTTCACGATCAAATCTTCCGACGCCGGATCGAGTCGCGTCGGCCGATCGTAATACCACATGGATGTATCAGCTTCATAGCCGCCTTCATTGAGGATGCGCACTGAAGGTATGTAGCAGGGCACATCATTGGCATAGCCATTGATCCAAAGTCGCTCAGGATCGTAACTGGCTTTCAGACGCAGGGAGTAGTCCACGACAACTTCGCCCGGCAGGAAAACCATCGCCACGTCCGAACCGAACGTCCATGTCTGGACCGAGTATGGAAGCGTGGTGGGCAGCGTCTCGCCCCGGTCCAGCCGCGCGAGGTTCTTTATGGCCGGGTTCGTTCAGTAACCATGGATGGCACGCCCTGGCAGCGATTTGGAGCGGATCAAATCTACCTTGGCGTAATCGATCACGAGATAATCGTGAAGCGCGAGGTTAAGTAAAGAATTGCTCAATGCTTAAGAAACCCATTCACTGAGAACATGAAAATGCGAGACCGTAAACCCGCCTGGCCGTGGCTCGCCATGGTCGCGCTGGCCACACTAATGCCCGCCAGTTCAGCAGGCGAAAAGCCGCAGGCAGCTCTGGCGACGTTTGCCGGACCTGAGTTTGACGGCGGCGCCAAAGACTTGGTGGGCACCACATTCGCCGGACACGAGGTAAACACGATTTACTCGCTGCAAGCGGGTCCCAGGTCGAGGATGAGTGTGGGGTTTGCCCCCCGGAGCCTGCCGGCCGGAAAACTCTTCCTTCATCTGAAGGCGAGAGACGATGATGCGCCTGGCGCATGCGCGATTGCTGTGAGGCTCAATGGCAAAACCATCTTTGAGGGAAAGAACCTGTTTGCCTCTGACAAATTTGACGTTAGAAAGTGGGCGATTCCGGAGAAGATCCTCGTGGCCGGCCAGAACACGCTTACCATCGAATGTCTTGAGAAGGAAGGTTCGGTGGGTGTGCCGCCCTGGTTCCAGGTGGCTTTCTGCGCGATCGCGCCTGAAAACTTCGTGGTGCTGCATGATATTCGTAAGCAGTTTCATGTCGAACTGCCAGCGGAGGAGAGGCCCTTTCCCGAACCATTGCCGCCGGGCGCACAGCCCGGATTCAAAATGCGCGGCACCAAGGGGTGGGCATGGACCCCGGGGCAATACCTGGAAGAGATTCCCTGGCTGGTGAAGTTCAAATTGAATTTCCTCATGAATTGTTATCTCTCCATGTTCGACATTGAGAACCATGCGAACTGGGCGGATGGCGAGGCCAATCGTTGGTGGGAAGCGCTGTCCGCCTCAAAGAAATCGGCTTACGCAAAAGTGGTGCGCGCCTGCCAGGAACAAGGCGTGGAGTTTTGCTTCGGCATGAACCCGAACCTTGCCAGCAAGCGTTTCATCAAAGCCGATTCCGCGGAAGACATCGATGCGTTGTACGAACATTACGCGTGGATGCAGAGTCTCGGCGTGCGTTGGTTCAATATTTCTCTCGACGATATCACCCGGGGCATCGATGCTTCGAGTCACGCGCGCGTGGTCAATACGATCCTTCAGCGTTTGCGGCAGAGGGACCCGAAGGTGGAAATGATATTCTGCCCGACGTTTTACTGGGGAGATGGCACCGAATCAAAGCAGCGGCCCTACCTCGAGGTCCTCGCGCGCGAGCTGGATTCCCGGGTTTATCTGTTCTGGACGGGTGATGCGGTTGTCGGCCGGATCACCCGTACCAGCGCGGAGACATTTCGGCGCATATCCGGACACCGGGTTTTCCTCTGGGACAACTACCCCGTGAATGACGACGCTCCGACCATGCACCTGGGGCCGGTGATTGATCGCGACGCCGACCTTTGCGAGGTAGTGGATGGCTATATGGGCAACCCGCACCGCAAGCAGAACCAGGGAAACAGAATTCCTCTGGCCACGTGCGCTGACTACGCTTACAACCCCTCCCATTACGATCCTTCGCGCTCGATAGGACAGGCCATTTTGCAGGTTGCCAAAGAGACGAAGGAACGCGAGGTGTTGCGCGATCTTGTAGAGGCCTACCCTGGCATGCTCATCTGGTCGCCGCCTCAGCGCAGCACCGGGTTCAACGCTGTTCGCGAGCAGTTCGATCGCATTGCGGCGTTGCCGCACTCGCACCAGATTGCAATTGCGTACATCGAACACCTGGACCGCTTGTCAAGCCGCATGCAAAAAGTATTCCCGGAGAGTTTCGCCGCCGAACGCGCAACGTTGCGGCACGACGTTGAACTGCTCAGGCAGAGGCTGAGGCAGAAATTTGACTGATTTATGAGTTCGGCGTTGATTTCCACAGGCCCGGGTTTCACGTTGGCTGGCGGTCGAGAGGCATGCTTTTCGCTCCCGGGCTGCTATCGGCGCCCCCGGGGGGCAGCGCGTGATCGAGACGCCGCGCAGCGAAGAGCCTGAAAGAGAACGCATATGATCGCTGGCATCTGCGAAAGAGAAATTACCCCGGAAGCGGGCGGTGAACTTTCCGGTTTTGCAGCGCGCGTGCAGCCATCCACCGGAGTGCTGGACCCTCTTTTTGCAAAGGCTCTGTTTATAAAAACTGCCGAGAGCGAATTGCTCTGGATACATTGCGATTTGATCGGGTTTGACCGCTCGATCGTGGAGTCGTTTAGAAGCTGGGCCGAAGCCGAACTTGGACTCCTGCCGAACCAGGTGCTGCTTTCGGCAACACACACGCACGCTGGTCCCGCTACGATACATTTGAGGGAAGCCGGGGAGTATGAACCCGCGTACGCAGCGTTTCTGCAACAAACGCTCCGCGACACGGCCACTGCAGCCATCTCCGATCTTGAGCCAGTCGAACTGGCCTGCGTTGACGGCACCCTTGAGCTTGCCGTGGATCGTCGAAAATCCACATCGGCGCATGTTGATCCACGGATCGCTGCTTTCGGCCTCAAGCGTCCGAAAGGTTCGTTTCTCGCGGCGATCATCAACTATCCCATTCATCCGGTTGCCCTCGGGGCCAAAAACCGTTTGATAAGCGCTGATATCTCGGGGCAGGCTGCCAGGGCGCTTCGCGAGCAGGTGCCTGGCAGCCCTGTCGTGTTCATGACGAACGGGGCGGCCGGAAATCTCAATCCGCCAGCCGAGAATGTGAGCTTCGATCAGGTGTGTCGTTGGGGACGCATAATCGCCGATGCCGTCGCCCAGCTTCTCAGAGACGCGCAAACTATTGGTGAACCTGATTTGCAGGTGGAACGCCGCCTTGTGCGCTTGCCGCTGGATGTCCTCACGGAAAGGGAGGCGGGAGCCGTCGCCGAAAAGGCACTAACCAACGCGGAGTCGCTTGTTCAATGGAGCGAGAAGTACACGCGGGTCGTAGAGCATTGGCGCGATACGCTGGCCATGGCCTATGCAACAGGAAATGTTGAGACCCACAGGGAAGCGGAGTTGTTCGCTGTGCGCCTGGACAAGACGATACTCCTGGGGGTGAACGCCGAGGTGTTCTCTGAGTTCACGGATTGGTTGCGCTCTGCCACTAATAAAGATCTCTACGTCATTGGATATGCGAACGGCGATACCGGGTATCTGCCAACGGCCGCCGCGTACGTCGAAGGGGGTTATGAAGTGGATGTGGCGCACATGTTTTACGGCGGATTTAGACCGCTCTGCGGCAGCCTCGAGGTCCTGGC